>Ga0307517_10003996_pt1 | contig 22822 bp, 20 predicted proteins | sample 23_EM_MG_FD_194515 | JGI IMG/M metagenome (GOLD analysis project Ga0307517, IMG submission 194515) | Populus trichocarpa ectomycorrhiza microbial communities from riparian zone in the Pacific Northwest, United States - 23_EM | ecosystem: Host-associated > Plants > Roots > Unclassified | place...
GGACCACCGGCACCCACGGCTACGACTGGGTCATCGCGCGCACCTTCGACCAGAACAAGGGCGTCTTCGCCGCCGGCGTGCGCAGTTCGGACGCGATCGAGGGCCACTTCATCAGCCGTTCCATCGACGACTCGGGCTGGTGGGCCATCGCCTGGCTGGACGCGTACGACTACACCGGCGACTCCCGCTACCTCAGCGAAGCCGTCACCATCGCGAACTACGTCCAGCAGTACTGGGATACCGGCACCTGCGGCGGCGGCGTGTGGTGGGACCGCGAGCGCACCTACAAGAACGCCGTCACGAACGGCCAGTACCTCTGGCTGGCCACCGCGCTGCACCAGCGCATCCCGGGCGACACGGTGTGGCTCCAGCGGGCCAGGACATCCGCCGCCTGGTACAAGGCCAGCGGGATGATCAACTCCTCGGGGCTGGTGAACGACGGGCTGACCTCGGCCTGCGCCAACAACGGCAGCACCGTGTGGAGTTACAACCAGGGCCTGGCCGTCGGCGCCTTCACCGAACTGTGGAGGACCACCGGGGACAGCTCGCTGCTGACCACCGCGCGCACCCTGGCGGACGCCGCCGTCAGCAGCCCGACGCTGACCGCCGCCGGAGTGCTCACCGAGTCCTGCGACATCGGCTCGGCGTCCTGCGACGACAACCAGAAGCAGTTCAAGGGCATCTTCATGCGGAACTTCACCGACCTCGCGAAGGCCACCGGCTCCAGCACCTACCAGAGCTATATCCAGAAGCAGGCCGACACCCTGTGGGCGCAGGACCGCACCTCCCTCAACGCCCTCGGTGAACGCTGGGCCGGCACCAGCCCCAACCAGACCGACTGGCGCACCCAGGCCAGCGCGCTCGGAGCGCTCACCGCCGCGGCGGGCTGACGACCGCTCACCCATCCGCCGTTCACCGGCCGCCACTCCCCCGGAATCCGGCGCGCAGCCTGGCTTCGGCCGCCGGATCCGGGCAGGGGTGCAGATCCAGGGCGGCCAGGGCGGCGCCGAGAAGGGGAGGATCGACGCAGACCACGGGGCGGGCGGCCGGCACCGCGGCGAGGAGGCGGCGTTCGACGCCGTCGAGCAGCCTGCGGTGTCCGGCGGCCAGCACGCTCCCGCCGAGCACCACCTCGGGTTCCGGCATACGGTCGAGCCCCAGGCGGCCCAGGACGGTGACCGCCACCTGGGCGACCTCGGCCGCCAGCCGGTCCACCAGGCCGGCCGCGATCGGGTCGCCGTCGTCGCAGGCCACGAACACGGCCGGGCACAGCTCGCTCAGCCGGAGGGCGGGCAGTTCGCCGCTGTGCAGGGCGGCGGTGACGTCGGCGACCGTACGAAGCCCGAAGTGGCCGGTCACGGCGGCGCGCAGGGCGGTGTTCGGGCCTCGGCCGTCCTCGGCCCGGGCGGCGTGCCACAGCGCCTCGGTGCCGAGGTCGAGGCCGCCACCCCAGTCGCCCGAGATCCGGCCCAGGGCGGCGAAGCCGGTGGTGCGGCCGTCGGGGGCGACGCCGACGCAGTTGATGCCGGTGCCGCAGACCACGCCGACGCCCCAGGGCCGGGTGGCGCCGGCCCGCAGGACGGCGTGGGTGTCGTTGTCGACGCGCTGGGCGACCGCCCACCGGCGGGCGCCGACGGCATGCCGCAGGGCCTGGACCTCGTGCGGGAGGTCGGCCCCGGCGAGAAAGGCGGTGATCGCGTCGGCCATGACACCGGCCCGCACGCCCGCCTCGGCCATCGCCTCACCGTGCAGCGCGGCCAGTACGTCCATGGCGGCCTCGACGCCGACGACCTGCGGTCGGAATCCGCCGCCCCGGGCGCGGCCCAGGAGCGTGCCGTCCGCCCTCAGCACGGCGACGTCGGTCTTGGAATTGCCGCCGTCGACGGCCAGCAGCAGCCCGGTCCTCATCGGGCCCACCACAGGTGTGCGCGGTTGGCGGCGACGAGCCTGCCCGCCAGTTCCTCGGCGACGGAGACCTGGCCGACCAGTGGGTGGGCCAGCAGGGCGGTGGCGACCCGCTCCACACCGCCGTGCAGGGCGGCGTCCAGGGCCAGTTCCTCGTAGGCCGTCACATGGGAGATGAGCCCGGAGAACAGGGGCTCGACGGCGGCGACGGGCAGCGGCGTCGCGCCGTGGGCGCCGATGCGGGCCGGGACCTCGATGACGGCCTCGTCGGGGAGGAAGGGCAGCGTGCCGTTGTTGCGTACGTTGGCTACCCGCACCTCACCGGTGTCGGCGGTGAGGGCGTGCACGAGCTGGACGGCGGCCTCGGAGTAGTAGGCGCCGCCGCGCTTGTCGAGCAGGGCGGGCTTCTCGGTCAGGGCGGGGTCGGCGTACATCTTCAGCAGGTCGCTCTCCATCGCGGAGACCTGTTCGGCGCGCGAGGGTTCGGCCAGCTGCTCGCGCAGGACCTCGTCGTGGGCGTAGTAGTAGCGCAGGTAGTAGGAGGGGACGACGCCGAGGCGGCGGACCACGTCGAGCGGCATGCGCAGCCGGTCGGCGAGGGCCTGGCCGTGCTCGTCGAGGATCCGCGGCAGGACGTCCACGCCGTCGAGCCGTACCGCCCGCTCCCAGGTCAGGTGGTTGAGGCCGACGTGGTCCAGGGCGACCCGCTCGTGGTCCACGCCGAGCCAGTCGGCGAAGGTGCGCTGGAAGCCGATGGCGACGTTGCACAGGCCGACCGCCTTGTGGCCGGCGTCGAGGAGGGCCTTGGTGACGATGCCGACCGGGTTGGTGAAGTCGACGATCCAGGCGTTCGGCGCTCGCTTGGCGACCCGTTCCGCGAGATCCAGGACCACCGGGACCGTACGCAGGGCCTTGGCCAGGCCTCCGGCGCCGGTGGTCTCCTGGCCGATGCAGCCGCATTCGTGCGGCAGGGTCTCGTCGACGTGCCGGGCGGCCTGGCCGCCGATCCGCAGCTGGAACAGGACGGCGTCGGTGCCGTCGATCCCGGCGTCCGGATCGGCGGTGGTGGTGATCCTGGCGGGGCTGCCCTGGCGGGCCAGGATGCGCCGGGCGAACGGGGCGATGACCGCGAGGCGCTCCGGGTCGGGGTCGACCAGGGCGATCTCGGTGACGGGGAGCCCCAGCCGGGCGAATCCGTCGACGAGTTCGGGGGTGTAGGTGGATCCGCCACCGACAACGGTGATCTTCAACCTTTGACTCCTGTCAGTGTGACGCCCTCGATGAAGGCCTTTTGCGCGAAGAAGAACACGATGATCACCGGCGCCATCGCGATGAGGGTGGCCGCCATGGTCAGGTTCCACTGCACGGCGTGCGAGGTCTTGAAGGTCGCCAGGCCCACGGCCAGGGTCCAGTGGGCGGGCGTCTCCCCGGTGTAGATCAGCGGCCCGTAGTAGTCGTTCCAGGCGTTGAAGAAGGAGAAGAGCCCGACCGCGACGAGCGCCGGACGCATCATCGGCAGAACGACCCGGGTGAGCACCCGCAGTTCGCCACAGCCGTCGATCCTGGCCGCGTTGAGGTAGTCCTCGGGGACGGTGAGCAGGAACTGCCGCAGCAGGAAGACCGAGAAGGCGTCCCCGAACAGCGACGGGAGCACCAACGGCCAGATGGTGCCGGTCAGATGCATCCGGGCCCACATCAGGTACATGGGGATGACCAGGACCTGGGGCGGCAGCATCATCATGGTGATGACGCACAGGAACGCCGCGTTGCGCCCCCTGAACCGCAGCCGTGCCAGCGCGTACGCGATCGGGACGCTGGACAGCAGCGTGGCGGCGGTGGCGGCGACCGCGTAGAGCACGGTGTTGGCGAGCCAGGTGCCGACCGGCGCGGTGCTGAAGACCGTCCGGTAGTTGGACCACTGCCAGTGGTGGGGCCACAGGTTCGTGGTGAGGGACTGGCCGTCGGTCATGACCGAGGTCAGGAAGATGAACACGATCGGGCCGATGAAGGCGCAGGCCAGGCCGACGGCGACGGCGTGTTCGGCGATCCAGACCAGCTTGCGCCGACGGCTCGCCCGGCCGCGTGCGGCCTGGTGGGGTGATGCGGCGCGGGTCTGCCGGGCGGGTGCGGGAGCGTAGGTCGTCGTCATCGCGGTGACTCCTCGATGTCGAAGCCGGAGGCGCGGCGGAGCAGGACGACGGTGAAGGCCATCGCCACCACGAAGAGCACCACGGCCAGCGCGCAGGCGTAGCCCGCGTGGAACTGGTTGAAGCCGGCGATGTAGAGCTGCTGGGGGAAGGTGAGGGTGGAGCCGTCCGGATAGCCGGGTGCGGGCTGGATGTTGCCGTTGGCGACCTGGGAGGCGACCATCGCCTGGGTGAAGTACTGGAGTCCGGCGATCACCCCGGTGACGGTCGCGAACAGCACGACCGGTGAGATCGTCGGCAGCGTGACGTAGCGGAACCGCTGCCAGGATCCGGCGCCGTCCAGTTCGGCGGCCTCGTACAGCTCGGCGGGCACCTCCAGCAGGGCCGCCAGGAAGATGACCATCATCGTGCCGCTGCCCCACAGGGCGAGCAGGGTCAGGGCCGGTTTGGACCAGTCCGGCGAGTTGAACCACAGCGGTCCGTGGATGCCCACCAGGCCCAGGATCCGGTTCACCGGCCCGGAGTTGGGGTTGAACATGCAGACGAAGGCGACGGTCGCGGCGACCGGCGGGGCCAGCGCGGGCAGGTAGAACAGGGTACGGAACAGACTCGCCCCGGCCTTGAGGCGGGCGGTGACCATGGCCACGCCGAGGGCGAAGAGCACCTGCGCCGGGACCATGATCACCACGAGCCAGCCGGTGTTGCGGATGGCGTGCCAGATGAGCGGGTCGCCGTCCAGCAGGTAGCGGTAGTTGCGGAGCCCCACGAACCGGGCCGGGGAGATCATGTTCGAGTTGGTGAAGGACAGCCAGACCGTCATGACCAGGGGGTAGACCAGGAAGACGGCGAAGCCGACCAGTCCCGGCGCCAGGAACAGCAGGACGCGCAGCCGGTTGCGGCGCAGCCGGGCCCTCAACGGTGCGGTGGCGAGCGGGAGTCGGGTGACGGGATACGTGCTCATGACGTGCTCTCCGTTCACTGCCCCAGCTTGAGCGCGGCGTTGTTCTGCTTGTCGACGGCGGCAAGGCCGGCCTTCAGGTCGGTCACGCCACCGCTCTGCCACTTCTCCACGAAGTGGCCGAAGTTGGTGAGATAGGCGCCGCCGTCGGGGCTCGCCGGGGTTGTGGTGGTGAGCGGGTTCTTGAAGACCTCCAGGAACGGCGCGAAGTGCGCGTCCTTGGAGAGCTTCAGCGTGGGTGAGTTGAGCGCCGCGATGGTGGTGGGTACGTTGCCGATCGCGTCGGCCAGCGTGGTCACCGCGTCGGTGTCGGTGGTGAGGTACTTGATGAGCTTCCAGGCCGCGCCCGGGTGCTTGGCGCCGCGCGGCATGCCGATCACGTTGCCGCCGACGTATCCGGCGCCGTGGAGTTCCGGCTTGCCGTCGGCGGCCGGCATCACCGCGGTGCCGTAGTCGACGCTCGACTTGTCGTTCTTGATGAACGCGTTGCGCCACTCGCCGTCGACCATCATGGCCAGCTTGCCGGTCTCGAAGGCGTTCTGGGCGGAGAACTCGTCCCCCATGCCCGCCTTGAAGGTGACGAGCTTCTTCGCGCCGAACCAGTCGACCAGCTTCTTCTGCCAGGTCAGCGCTTGCGCGAAGGCGGGATCGCCACCGACGTTGGACTGACCGTCTGCGGTGAGCCACTTGCCGCCCCAGCTGGGGACCAGATGCTCAGTGAGCATCCCGTAGGCGCCCAGGTAGGGCATGAACCCGGCGGTCCTGATCGAGCCGTCCGCGTTGAAGGAGGTGAGCTTCTTGGTGTCCTCGACCAGTTCGGACATGGTCCTGGGCGGCGCGGTTATCCCGGCCTGGGCGAACAGCTTCTTGTTGTAGTACAGGCCGAAGGTGTCCGCGAGCCAGGGCATGGTGCAGCGTTTGCCACCGAAGGCGGTGTACGACTGGACGGCCTTCGGGATCTGGGCCATGTCGACGTCGTCGGCCTTGATGTCCGGGGTGAGGTCCTGGAACGCTCCGCTGGAACACCAGCCGCCGACGTTGGCGGCGTTGAACGAGGCCGCCACATCGGGGGCGGTGCCGCCCCGGATGGCCTGGTTGACCTTGTCGTCGGTCTGGGCGGCGACGGCCTTGACGGTGATGTAGGGGTACTTCTTGTGGAACTCGGCCAGCACGGAGTTGACCGAGGTGATCTCGTGGGGGGAGCTGAAACCGTGCCAGAAGGTGATGGTGACCGGCGTGGTGTCGCCGGCGCCGGTGTCCGCCTTCGACGAGGCGCCGCCGGTGCTGCATGAGGCGGTCAGCAGGGCCGTGGCCGCGATCAGCGACGTGGCCAGGGTGCGGCGGACGGTACGGCGGGCGACGCGGCGGGCGGTGCGGGTGACGGGTCTGCCACGGGACTCGGACATGGGACCTCCGGCGAATTTGCTTACCACTTATTGACCAGTGGCCACATGTTGGGGCACCATCTGGTTAGTGTCAAGCAAGTCCGTCGCAGGAAATCACCGGAGAGAGGCCATCAAAACGTTACATTGCTCCACGACAAGAGTGACCACTGGTAAGGAAAGTTGGTAAGAATGGTCAGCGGTGAGAGTCGTTGGGAGAAGCGGGAGCGGATCCGCACCCACCTCCTCGACCTGGTCGAGGAGACCGGGACCGGACGCCCCATCCCCGGCGAACGGCAACTGTGCGAGGAGCTCGGGGTGTCCCGCCCCACCCTGCGCTCAGTGGTCGACGACCTCGTCCGCGACGGCCTGCTGGTACGCGAGCACGGGCGCGGCGTCTTCGTCGCCAAGGCGAAGGTCGCCCAGCACCTGAGCGGCCCCGCCCCCGGCCAGGGGCAGGGCCTGGGCGTCGGCGGTGTGGACGGCACCTGGGCCAGCCGCACCCTGGACTTCAAGACCGTCGCCGCGGGGCCCAGGATCGGCCGCCGGCTGGGCACGGCGCCCAGCGAGCAGATTCTGCGGATCACCCGGCTGCGGACGGTGGACGGCGACCCGATGTGTGTGGAGACCCTGCATGTACCGCACGCGCTGGTCCCCGGGCTGACCGCCCGCGACCTGGAGACCGACTCCTTCTACCGCCTGCTGGGCCGGCGGTACGAGATCCTGCTCACCGACGCCTCCCAGAGCATCGAGCCGACCGTGGTCGACGAGTGGGAGGCCGAACTGCTCGGCGTGTCCGTGCACACCCCCGCCCTGCTGTTCGAACGGGCGGCCAGGGACGCCGACGGCCGGGTCGTGGAGTTCACCCGCTCCGTCTACCGGGGTGACCGCTACCGCATCTTCACCCGGCTGTCGCTGGCCGCCCAGCCCGACGGCGGACGCGTCGTCGACGGCTCCTGGTCGGCGGCCACCACCGTCCCCGGCGCCGACACCCTGGTCTTCGACCCTTACTGGAGCAGCTAGGCGCTCCGCTGGAAGTGCCGCGAGATGCCGTCGATCGTCTGCGGCACCAACATGGCTGGTCGCGCAGTTCCCCGCGCCCCTTCAGGGCGCTGGCGAACCGTAGACGACTTCGCCGGACCTGCTCAGACACCCGCGCCGGCCCTCCGGCCGACGCGGCGATCCCGCACGCCCCCTCCCGAAAGGACGCCTCATGTTTCGCCACGCGCTCACCGTGACCGGCGCCGTCGCCTGCACGGTCACGACACTGCTCGCCTGTACGGCCTCCCTTCCGGCCGCCGCCGACTCCTCCGTCACCGCAGGCATACAGCTGCAGACCTGGCTGTACCCCGGATCGGCCGGCGACTCCCAGTGCACCGCGCCGAGCGAGTACGCCGACGACAGGGTGAAGGACGGCGCGCTCAACCCCGAGTACTGGACGATCGGCGACAACGGATCGGTCACCCTGGAGACCACCGCCGACGGCTTGTGCAACACCTACAGCGCCGCCAACGTCGCCGCCCTCAAGGCGCACTCCGCGCACCAGTACCCGACGCTCTCGGGCATGACCACCGCCACCGTTCACGCCCTGGTCAAGAGCAAGAGCGCCCGCACGGCGGCCGTCACCAAGGTCACCTCGCTCGTCAACAGCGCCGGGCTCAGCGGTGTGGACGTCGACATGGAGGACTACTGGTCCTGGAGCGCCGCCGACTTCACCAACTACAAGACCTTCCTCGGCCAGCTCGCGACCGCCCTGCACGCCAACGGCAAGCGCCTGCAGGTCGACGCGCCGGCGATGACCGAGGACGCCTCCTTCTACGACTACGCGGCCGTGGTCGCCACCGGCGTCGACGATCTGGTGATCATGGCGTACGACGAGGAGTTCGACACTGCGTCCGGTGACCGCTGCCTGCCGATCAGCCCGTACGACTGGCTCAAGAAGGTCACCACCTACGCGCAGAGCAAGGTCCCCGACCCCGACCAGCTGATCATCGGTCTGCCCTCCTACGGCTACAGCGCGCCCGACCCCTGCGACCTGAACTCCGTCACCGGCAACATCCAGTTCAGCGCGATGAAGGAGAGCCCCGGCTTCTCCACCGACGCGGCCACCGTGGAAAGCCGCCGCGACCCCTCCTCCGGCGAGATCCGCTGGACCTCCGGCGGCATCCTCTACGACTACGTCGACAGCACTGCCATGAACAGCAAGCTCGCCGTTCTGAAGGACCTCGGCGTCACCAAGGTCTCCGTGTGGTCCCTCGGCGGCGGCAACCCCTGGTTCTCCGGCTGACCCCTCCCCCGTCCACGCGCGGCGGGCACCCTCCGGTGCCCGCCGCTGCGGCATCGCGCGCGGTTCAGCAATCCGGGTAGAACGTGCTCAGGCCCGAGCTCGGCAGGTTGCTCGGGGTGTCGTCATCGGTCTGGTCCGCGTAGACGCCGTACTTGCCCGACTGAGCGGTCGCGTCGGCGAGTCCACTGTCCGCGCTGCCGAGGCGGGCCTGCGTTTGATAGACCCCGTCGCCGGCGTAGCCGAACACCGCCAGGTCGGGGTGGGTGTCGTGATCGTAGTCGGCCACGGCGATGCCTCGTGTCTCGCCGAGGTCGAGATGCCGGGTGTGCTGTCCCCGGCCGGAGGCCGAGAAGGGGCCCGACACCAGTTCGGCCACGGTCGGCTCGATCGGGTCGTCTCCCTGCTTCTTCCCGGTCGCCACGACCACCAGGTCCATCCAGCCGTCCCCGTTGAAGTCGGCCACCGCCGCCAGCACGTCCTCCTCTCCGGAGCCCGAGCCGCCGACCAGCTTCCGCACCCCGGCCGGCGTGCCGTAGCCCGTCTTCTTGCCGAGCGCGACGGTCAGTCGGGCTCCGGTGTGGGAGGGATCGGAGACGCGGTCCGCGACACCGTCGCCGTCGATGTCGGCGAGCAGATCGCCCGACGTCGACACGCACGACGTGACCGAGGGCCTGCCCGTGGGACGTGCGGGCGCCCCTACCGCGGACTCACCGCAGGCGCCGAGCAGGGCGGCGGCTGTCGCCAGGGCGGCCGTCTGCCTGAACAGCCGCGTACGCCCGATCGGATGGCTCGTTATTCGCATGGCTGTGACCGGCACCTTTCAGACAACGGGGGATGAGTCGTCGGGGTCGGCGGCCCCGCGCTGGAGGTCTGCGCGGCCGTCGGCGGCGCGGATGAAGCGGGTCATGCCGAACTGGGTGGCGCTCGGTGCGCCGGAGCCGGTGGGGGCGGGGGTGAAGGTGGGGCCGGAGGGGAGGACGTAGGGGCGGCGCATGACCTCGTCGAGGATGATGACGGTCTCCGTGGCGCGCACGGCCGGGACGGGGGCCAACTGCTCGGTGACGAGGCGGTGGACGGCCCCGACGTCGGGGACGCGGATCTGGATCATCGCGTCGTGCTGGCCGGTCGTGATGGCGCAGTACTCGACCTCGGGCATGGCGGCGAGGGTGGCGCGGAACTGCTTCCAGAGATCCTGGCGGACGGTGACGAAGACCAGGGCGCAGATGTCGAGGCCGACCCGGGTGGGGTCGACGCGGGCGCTGAAGCCGCTGATGACGCCGTCGGCGCGCAGGGCCTCGAAGCGGGTGTAGGCGTTGGCGCGGGAGATGCCGATGCGTTCGGCGAGGGCCGCGACCGAGATGCGGCCCTGGGTGCGCAGGACTTCGAGGATCTTGAAATGCACCGAATCCAGGGCAAGGCCGATGCCGATCCGTCCAGAGCGGCGATCGCCGGAGGAGTCCGGGCTGGATAGATCTCCCATGATGGCGCCTTTCAGAGAAAATCCGTCTCGGGGTGATCACGTTAGCCGGATGTGTTGGTTAGTTTCAGCCCACCCCAACGGTGAATCGTCCAGGGGTTCCCCCCGGCGGCCGTCGATGCCCGCCGCGCAGTCTCCCGCCCTGTCCCGCTCTCGGAGGCACCCATGTCAAGATCGCGCACCGGGTCGTACCCGGCGGCACTCTCGCTCGTCGCCGTCGCGGCACTCGCCCTCAGCGCCTGCTCCGGTGGCGGCAGCATATCCGGCGCCTCCGGCGGCAAGACGCTGGTGGTCGACACCTCGTTCAACCTCAAGACCGCCGACCCGGGCCGCATGTTCGAGCCGACCGGGCAGATCGTGGACAAGGCGCTGTACGAGACGCTGCTGACCTTCAAGGGCGGCGACGTGACCAAGCCGGTGGCGGGACTGGCCTCCTCGTACGAACTGTCCGCGGACGGCAAGACGCTGACGCTGCGTCTGCGCACCGGGGCGAAGTTCTCGGACGGGAGCGCGGTCACGGCGGACGACGTCGTGTACTCGCTGAACCGGGTGGTCGCTCTCAAGGGCAATCCGTCGTTCCTGCTGGACGGGGTGACGGTGAGCAGGACGGACGACTCGACCGTGACGCTGACCTCGAAGAAGGCCAACCCGGCGCTGCCGTTCATCCTCCCGAACCCCGCGCTCGGCATCCTCAACGCCAAAACGGTCAAGGCGCACGGCGGCTCGGAGACGTATCTCAACAAGACCTCGGCCGGCTCGGGCCCGTACACACTGACCTCGTTCAACACGAACACGCAGGTCGTGCTGACGAAGAACCCCAAGTACACCGGGCCGCAGAAGCCCGCCTACGACAAGATCGTGCTGCGGAACGTCCAGGCGCCGACGCAGAAGCTCAACGTCCAGCGCGGGGACAGCCAGATAGCCCTGGACCTGACCTCGGACCAGGTCAAGGGGCTGACCGGCGGGCTGAAGGTGACCAGCGGGCCGTCCTCGGACGTGATCTTCCTGCTGCTCAACCAGGACACCAAGGTCAGCAGCGCCACGGCCAACGCCGAGTTCGCGCAGGCGGTGCGCAAGGGCATCGACTACGACGGCCTGCTCAGCCTCGCCGGGACGGGCTCGGTGCAGCCGGCCGGCATCATTCCGTCGACCTTCCTCGGCTCGCTGCCGTCGTCCGGCAAGACCACGCGGGACCTGGCGGCGGCGAAGGCCGCGCTGAAGGCCAGCGGGATCGCCAAGCCCTCGGTGACGCTCGGCTACGCCAGTGATCTGACCGTCGACGGTCTGTCGCTGCAGACGCTGGCGGAGCGGGTGCAGTCGCAGCTCAAGGAGGTCGGCATCACGGTGACGCTCGCCCCGGCACCGACCACGACCGAGCTGGACAACTACCGCAACGGCAAGGAGCAGACCGGCCTGTGGTACTGGGGTCCGGACTACCCGGACCCCAGCGACTACCTGGTCTTCCTGCCCGGCAACCTGGTCGGCCTGCGCGCGGGCTGGAAGGCCGGCGCCGACGACACGCTCACGGCGCTGGGCGACAAGGCGGCCACCACGACGGACCAGGCCACCCGCAAGACGCTGTACGAGCAGATCCAGACCCGGCTGAACGAGAGCGGCCCCTTCATTCCGCTGATGCAGCCCAGCCGGAACACGGTCGCGGCGTCGTCGGTCACCGGAGTCGCCTACAACCCCGTGTGGACGATCGATGTCGCCGCGCTGGGTGCCAAGTAGGCGCGGCGCCGGCGGTGTCGGCGGGCGACTCCTCGCCCGCCATCCGCTGGCCCGTCATCCGCTGGCCCGTCATCCGCTGGCCCGGTTCCCGCTCGCCCGGTTCCTGCTCCGGCGGACCGCGACCGCCGTGCTGCTGGCCTTCGGCGTGACGCTGGTGACGTTCGTCCTCACCAACCTCGTCCCCGGCGACCCGGCGGCGGCAAGCCTCGGGCAGCGCGCGATCGGCGACCCGGCGATCGTCGCGCAGTTCCGGCACCACTACGGCCTGGACAAGCCGCTGCCGGTCCAGTACGTCACGTATCTGGGTAACCTGCTCCAGGGCGATCTCGGGGAATCCCAGCAGAGCCACCAGCCGGTGCTCACCGACCTGTCGACCGCCGTTCCGGCGACGCTGGAACTGGCGGGCGCGGCGATCGTGGTGTCGCTGGTCGTGGGCGTGGCCTTCGGGGTCGTGGCGGCGCTGCGGCGGGACCGCTTCACCGACCAACTGCTGCGGGTGGTGAGCCTGCTGGGGGTGTCGGTGCCGACCTTCTGGCTGGCGCTGCTCGCCTTCTACGTCTTCTTCTACCGGCTCGGCATCGCGCCGGGCAGCGGCCGGATCGCACCGGACCTGACGGCTCCGCCGCACGTCACGGGGCTGTACACCGTCGATGCCGCCCTCGCCGGCCAGTGGCCCGTCTTCTGGAGCGCGGTCGGCCATCTGATGCTCCCGGCGCTGGTGCTCACCGCGTACACCGTCGGCCTGCTGACCCGCTTCACGCGGTCGGCCGTCCTCGAAGTGCTCGGCCAGGACTATGTCAGGGCCGCGCGCGCCAAGGGCCTGCCCGCCCGGACCGTGCTCTTCCAGTACGTCCTGCGGGCGGCCCTCGTGCCCGTCATCACGGTCGCCGGACTGGCCTTCGGGGCGCTGCTGTCCGGCACCGTCCTCGTCGAGTCGATCTTCGCCTGGCCGGGCCTGGGAGCGTACGCGTACCGGAGCGCGACCACGCTCGACCTGCCGGCCGTGATGGGCGTCGGTCTGGTCGTCGGCATCGTGTATCTGACCGTCAACCTCGCCGTGGACGTGCTGTACGGCGTGATCGACCCGAGGGTGAGGGTGCAGTGAAGCCGAGGTCCGGTGTGCTCAGGAGGCTGCCCCGCGCCTGGCGCAGACCGCTCGCCGTCACCGGCGGCCTGGTCTGCGCGATGTGGCTGGTGATCGTGCTGGCCGCGCCGCTGCTCGCCCCGCACGACCCGCTGGCGCAGGACCTGCCCCGGCTGGCCGGGCCCGGCGCCGGGCACTGGTTCGGCACCGACGAGCTGGGCCGGGACGTGCTGAGCCGGGTGCTGTACGGGGCCCGGGTCTCGGTACCGCTGGCGCTGCTGCTGGTGAGCCTGTCGCTGCTGATCGGCGGGGTCCTCGGGGCCTGCGCCGGGTTCTTCGGGCGGTGGGTGGACGAACTCGTGATGCGCGTCGCGGACCTGGTGTTCGCCTTCCCCACCGTCATCCTGGCGATGGTCGTCGCCGCGGCCCTGGGCGCGAGCCTGCAGAACGCGGTGCTGGCCGTCCTGGTCGTCGCCTGGCCGTCGTACGCCCGGGTCACGCGCGGGCTGGTAATGGGGCTGCGCACGCGCGAGTTCGTCCTCAGCGGCCGGCTGCTGGGCTTCTCCGCCTGGCGCTCGCTGCGCGTGGACGTCCTGCCCAATGTGCTCGGGCCGTTGCTGGTGCTGGCCACCCTCGACATCGGGACGGCGACGCTGCTGCTGTCGGGGCTGTCCTTCCTCGGGCTGGGCGCGAAGCCGCCGACCGCCGAGTGGGGGGCGATGGTGGCCGCCGGCACGCAGCAGTTCGACAAGTGGTGGATCGGCGTCTTCCCGGGGCTCGCGATCCTGACCGTCGTCCTCGCCTTCAACTTCCTCGGCGACGCGCTGCGGGACGCCCTCGACCCCGGCACCGCGCGGACCATCGGCGCGGAGAAGGAGCGTGTGGCGTGAGCCCCGTCAACGTACTGGAGATCAGCGGCCTCACCGTCGACCTGCCCTCCGAGGACGGCGACAACCGGATCCTGCACGGCGTCGACCTCACGCTCCAGCCCGGCCGCATCCACGGCCTCGCCGGTGAGAGCGGCTCCGGCAAGACCATGACCGGCCTGGCCGTCCTCGGCCTGCTGCCCGGCGGCGCCCGCACCGGCGGACGGATCCGGCTGAACGGCACCGACCTGCTGGCGCTCGGGCCCCGGCAACTGGGCGAGCTGCGCGGCCGGGAGATGAGCATGGTGTTCCAGGACCCGTCCACCAGTCTGCACCCCATGCTCAGCATCGGGCACCAGCTCACCGACCACGTACGCCACCACCTCAAGCTGGACCGCAGGGCGGCCAAGCGGAAGGCCGCGGAGCTGCTCGGGCAGGTCCGTATCCCCAACCCCGCTGAGGCGCTGGGGCGTTACCCGCACCAGTTCTCCGGCGGGATGCGGCAGCGCATCGCCGTCGCCATCGCGCTGGCCTGCGAGCCGAAGGTGCTGATCGCCGACGAGCCGACCACCGCCCTCGACGTCACCGTGCAGGCCGGTGTGCTGCGGCTGCTGCGCGGTCTGTGCGACGACCTCGGGCTGGCCGTGCTGCTGGTCACCCACGACCTGGGCGTGATGTCCGCGATCGCGGACACGGTCAGCGTGATGCGCCACGGCCTGGTCGTCGAGACCGGCCCGCGCGGCCGGGTGCTCACCGAGCCGCGGCACGAGTACACCCGTACGCTCCTGGACGCGCTCCCCGGAAGGAGCACCGTATGACCCCGCCCGCCCCTCTCCTCAGCATCGACGACCTCGTCGTCCAGTACCGCCGGCCCGGCGCGCCGCCGACCCGAGCGGTCGCCGGGGTCAGCCTGCAGGTGCGGGCCGGGGAGGTCGTGGGGCTGGTCGGCGAGTCGGGCTGCGGCAAGTCGACGCTGGCCAGGGCGGTCTGCGGGCTCACGGCGGCCAAGGAAGGCGCGATCACCTTCGACGGCACACCGGTGGGCCCGCTGCGGGTGCGGCGCCGCGATCCCGCGCTGACCGCCGTCCAGATGGTGTTCCAGGACCCGTACGGATCCCTCAACCCCCGCCGCCGGGTGGGCGCGCAGATCGCCGACGGCATCCGTACGGCCGCCGGGCGCGGCGAGGCCGGGGGCGCCGGGGGCACGCCGACCCCGGCCGACTACCTGACCCGGGTCGGTCTCCCGGCGAGCGCCGCGCAGCGCTATCCGCAGGAGTTCTCCGGCGGGCAGCGCCAGCGCATCGCCATCGCCCGCGCGCTCGCCGCCCGGCCCCGCCTGCTGGTCGGCGACGAGCCGATCTCGGCCCTCGACGCCTCCGCCCAGCTCCAAGTGGCCACGCTGATGCGGTCGCTGGCCGTCGAGTCGGGCGCCGGGCTGCTCTTCATCAGCCACGACCTGTCCGTCGTACGGCTCATCGCCGACCGCATCGCCGTGATGTACCTCGGCCGGATCGTGGAGACCGGAGCCACCGCCGAGGTCTGGGACAACCCCCGCCATCCCTACACCCGGGCCCTGCTCGCCGCCGTCCCCCAGCCCGACGGCGCCGGACACCTGCCCGCCGAACTCCCCGGCGACGTACCCGATCCCGCCGCCCCGCCCAGCGGCTGCCGCTTCCACCCCCGCTGCCCGGCCGTCTTCGACGGCTGCGACCGCGAGGAGCCGCAGCTCATCGCGGGCGGCGTGGCCTGCCGCCTCTACGCGGCCTGAACCCATGAGGGAGCACTCCCAAGTGACCATCACCGATCTCCACCCCGCCGACCGGCTGCCGCGTGCCGGACAGGCCGCCGCTCACTCGGGTCTCGACGCGTTGCTGATCAGCCCCGGCGCCGACCTGCGCTACCTCACCGGCTACAACGCGCTGCCCCTGGAACGCCTCACCTGCCTCGTCCTCCCCACGGACGGCGAACCCTTCCTCGTCGTACCGGAGCTGGAGCGGGCCGCCGCGCACGCCTCCCCCGCCGGGAGCCTCGGCATCGAGATCACCGGCTGGGCCGAGACCGAGGACCCGTACGCCCTCATCGCCGCGAGGCTGCCCCGGCGTACGGCCTGTGTCGGCGTGGACAACCACATGTGGGCCGAGAAGACCATCGCCTTTCGCACCGCTCTGCCCGCCGTCCGCCAGGTGCTCGCCGGAACGGTCCTGAACGCACTGCGGATCCGCAAGACCCCGGCCGAGGCCGAGGCGTTGCGCCGGGCCGGGGCCGCCATCGACCGGGTGCACGCCCGCATGGGCGACTGGCTGCGGCCCGGGCGCACCGAGCGCGAGGTCGGCCGGGACATCGCCGACGCGATCATCGCCGAGGGCCATGTCAGGACCGACTTCGTCATCGTCGGCTCCGGTCCCCACAGCGCCAGTCCGCACCACGAGCTGTCCGACCGGGTGATCCGCCGCGGCGACCCTGTCGTGGTCGACATCGGCGGCACCACCGAGGACGGCTACTGCTCGGACTCCACCCGCAACTACGTGCTGGGCGAGCCGCCACCGGCTTACTTGCGCCTTCACGAGGTGCTGCTGGCGGCCCAGCGCAGGCAGACCGACGCCGTACGCCCCGGCATCACCGCCGGCCAACTGGACTCGGTCGGCCGGGACCTCATCACCGAGGCGGGTTTCGGCCCGCACTTCATCCACCGCACCGGCCACGGCATCGGCCTGGAGAGCCACGAGGAGCCCTACATCACGACCGGCTCCGCGCTGCCGCTGGAGCCCGGCATGGCGTTCTCCGTCGAGCCGGGCATCTACCTTCCCGGTCGGTACGGGGCCCGGATCGAGGACATCGTGATCTGCACCGACGAGGGCGGTGAGCGGCTCAACCTCACGAGCCGTGAACTGGTCCTGCTGCCCTGACCCGACGGCGCTCCCCTCCTTCTCCACACCACCAGCCCAGGAGTTGTCCCCGCATGCCCACTGCCGTCTCCTCCGTACCCGGCGGCGCCCGCCCCGGTGGCGCCCCCACCGACCTCGCGGCCGTATGGGAGGTGATCACCGGCATGTACAGGGCGTTCACGGCGGGCGACCGGCTGCGCGTCGACGCCTTCCTGGACCCCGACGCCACCGTCTTCGACGCCGACACCCCCGGTCTCATCTGCGGGAAGACCGAACTGGACCACCTGCGCGACCGCCGCCCCGCAGCCGGGACGGGCCCCCGGGAAACCGGCCTCGACGCTCACGGCGAGGTCATCGACATCTTCGGCGACCTCGCCGTGGCCCGGTACTGGCTGCGGGTCGACTACGCCGCCCATCCGCCGCAGATGGTCCGCAACACCGCGGTCCTACGGCGCGGCCAGGGCCTCTGGCGCATCGTCCACCTCCACGAGGACGCCCAGTAGCGGGGCGGTCAGGGCAGGGTCAGGACGCGGGGGCCGTCCTCGGTGATCGCGACCGTGTGCTCGATGTGGGCGGCCCGGCTGCCGTCCTTGGTGAGCAGGGTCCAGCCGTCGGTGCCGGTGCGGTAGTCGTCGCTGCCGCCGGCCATGAGCATCGGCTCGATGGCCAGGGTCAGTCCGTGGCGGAGCGGGAAGCCGCGGCCGGGGCGGCCCCGGTTGGGGACGTGGGGGTCCTCGTGCATCCGGCGGCCGATGCCGTGGCCGCCGAAGTCGGCGGGCATCCCGCAGCGTGCGGACCGGGCGACGGAACCGATGGCGTGGGAGATGTCGCCCATGCGGTTTCCCGGGACGGCGGCGGCGATGCCCGCGTCGAGTGCCTGCTGAGTGGCGTCGATCAGCTCCAGGTCGGCCGGGCGAGGGGTGCCGACGGTGAAGCTGACGGCGGCGTCACCGGTCCAGCCGTCCAGCTCCGCGCCGCAGTCGATGCTGACCAGGTCGCCGTCACGCAGCCGGTAACCGGTGGGGACACCGTGGACGATGGCGTCGTTGACCGAAGCGCAGATCACCGCGGGGAAGGGCGTCGGTGCGAACGAAGGCCGGTAACCGAGGAACGGTGAGCGGGCTCCGGCCCTGGCCAGAACAGCGCGGGCCGCCTCGTCCAGTTCCCGCAGGGACACCCCCACACCTGCCGCCTCCCGGACGGCGGCGAGTGCCTGGCCCACGACACGCCCGGCCTCCCGCATCATCTCCAGCGCCGCGTCGGTCTTGATCTCCACCATGTCCCGCAACTCCCAGTCCCACGCACCCGGTCCCAATTCTTATACCGGTATTAGTATCACGGGCATGGTGAGGAATCCTTTGACCCTGTTGGAACGCCAGCGCGGCGAGCGGTTCGGCGCACTGCTGCGCCGTGCGCGCGGCGAGCGGAGCATGGTGGAGATCGCCGCGGCGGCCGGCGTATCGGCGGAGACGCTGCGCAAGATCGAGACCGGCCGCGCGCCGACGCCTGCCTTCTTCACCGTGGCGGCCCTCGCCGCCGCGCTGGGGGTGTCCCTGGACGAGCTGGCCGCCGCATGCGCGCAGGACGCCGCCCTGGAGGAACCGGCGCTGTCGGCCTGAACAGGAGGTTCGCGCAAGTGCTTCCGTCTGGCGGGAAAGGACGTAGCGGGGCTGTGACGCCGTTGCGGACGATGTGCGCACCATCGCAGACGGGAGCCAGGACAATGACGTCTTTCGCCAGGAACCAGTGGTACATCTGACGTACCTTTCTGACCTGTGCTTCTGCGGGGCGAACCGGCTGTGACCTGCTAGGACGGGTTGCATAGGCGTTCCAGGTAGCTGATCGTTTTCATGTCCGGAAGAACCTGTGCGAGGCCGTCGAGAAGGGCGTGGCCGCGCACCGCTCCTGCCTGGCCGCCTCGGCCGGTGCCCCCGAGCCCGCTCCGGACGCTGCCACCGACGTGGTGCCGCCCGAGAGCACGCGGGCCGCGGCGGTCCGCAATCGGTACGCCGCCTACCTCAACCAGCGATGGAACGGGGCTGCACCGACAGCGGACGTCTCTGCCGCGAGCTTCAGCAGCTTGGCTACCTCGGCAGCGCGCAGCGTCCGCGGCCTTCGCGGTCCAGGGTGTTGCCGTTGGAGTGTCCTGCGGGCGAGCCGGTCCGGCGCCGCCCTGCGCAAGGTGCGCGGCTAAGGTCGACTCCTGCGGTTACAACAGCACCAGCGCGGACTCCAAGGTCTGCCGAAGCTCTACTGAGACCGGCTTCACGAGAACAACGGCAAGGACCACACATGACGGACGCGCCCGTACGGATCGGACTGGCCGGCTACGGCTTCGGCGGCCGGTACTTCCACGCGCCGCTGCTCGCCTCCACCCCGGACTGCGAGTTTCTCGGGGTGGTCACCACCTCCCCCGAACGCCGCAAGCAGATCGCCGGCGAGCTCGGCCGGCCGGCGTACGACTCGTTGGAGGAACTGGCCCGGGCCGGAGCCGAGGCGGTCGCGATCTCCACCCCGGCGGCCACACACATCCCACTGGCCCAGGAGGCGCTGAGACTGGGCCTGGCGGTGGTCTGCGACAAGCCGTTCGCGCTCGACGCCTCTTCGGCGCGGGAGACGACGGAGCTGGCGGAGCGGCTGGGGGTTCCACTGACGGTCTATCAGAACCGGCGCTGGGACTCCGACTTCCTGACTCTTCGCCGGCTCGTGGCCGAGGGCGCACTCGGTACCCTGACCCGCTTCGAGTCGCGTTTCGAGCGGTTCCAGCCCGAGCCCGGCCCGCCGGCCGCGGGAGGCGGCACCCTGCTCGACTTCGGCAGCCACCTGGTCGACCAGGCACTCGTACTGTCCGGGCCGGTCGAGCGGGTGTACGCGGAGATGCGGAGCCGCGACGGCGGCGAGAAGTCCGAAGTCGGGCTCGACGAGGACGTCTTCGTCGCGCTGACCCACCGCAGCGGCGCCCGGTCACATCTGTCCGGGAGTTGGCGGCAGGGCGCACCCGGCCCCCGCTTCCGCGCCACCGGGACCACGGGGACGTACGTGGTCGAGGGCGTGGACGGCCAGGAAGCCCTGCTGGTCGCGGGTGCCTCCCCGGCCTCGGAGGGTGAGCGCTGGGGCATCGAGCCCGAGCAGCGCTGGGGCCAGGTGCTGCGCGGCGACCACGCCGAGCCCGCACCGTCCGCCCGCGGCGCATGGGACCTCTTCTACCCGGCCTTCGCCGCCGCGCTCCGTGGCACCCGCCCGCTGCCCGTAGACCCCTGGGATGCCGTGACCACCGCGACCGTACTGGACGCCGCGCGCACCAGTGCCACCACCGGCGAGGTCGTACGCCTGCCCTGAATCTGCGCCCACTGCGAACCGGTCAATGGCCCGCTCGAACCGACGCCCAGATGATCGGAACGAAACGGTCGATCCCGGGGAGGCGCGGGAAGCGCCGAAACTTCACTCCGTGGAGGGCAGGCTCACGTACCGGTTCGGCCGCGGGGCCCGTCACCGGAAGCCGCTACCGGGTGGTCACCAAGGGCAGCGGGGCGAAGCTGTGCCGCTCCCACATCCGGCGGGAGACCTCCTCGGGATACGCGGCGACCGTGGGCTCGGTGTCGAGGAGTTGGACGAGGCGCTGTTCGGTGTCGTACGCGGGCCAGCCCGGGTCTCCTGTCGTGGCGAAGGCGGTCCAGGCGGAGCGGAAGCGAGCGGACAGCGCCTCGGTCTCGGGTGACGGGGTGGGGCCGATCAGCATGCCGCCGAGGCCGCCGTAGACGCCGAAGGTCAGGGGCACGTCCAGACCGTGGCAGGCGCCCAGGGCGCCGTCGTCGGCCGGGGCGGAGAAGGTGAGTTCGTACACATGCGCCCGGCCGCCACCGGCCACCTGCGCCTCGGCAAGGTGAAGCGAGGGCATGCGGAACAGCCAGTCGGACTGGACGAGTTCGAACAGGTACTCCGCGGAGGCGTCGGGGAACGCGGCGCGGTAGGCCTGCTCGGCGTCCGGTGTCGGTCCGAACAGGCCGAGGGTCAGCGAGGCGAGGCCCTCGTCCACGCGGCCGAGCAGCCCGCCCAGGAGGAGGAAGAGCCGGAACTCGTCCCGATTGTGCCCGACGACGAGTTCCACGTCCCGCGCGGCACCGCCGGCCAGCGCCTCCCACGGCGTGGCGGTCAGGACGTCGCCGTCGACGACGGGTGAGAACGGGGTCGGGGTGAAGGCAACAGGACCCCAGCGGTGTGCGTACTCACGCATCCGGGAGCCAAGTGCGGCCCCGGCCTCGGTCAGCTTGCGCGGGTCCACGCCGGACAGGTCGGCCACCGTCGGGCGTAGCCCGATCCCGCCGGCCAGGGTCTCGGCAATGTCCCCGGCCAACGCGTCCGAGAAGAACGTGCCCGGCACGCTCTGGGCGATGGCCCGCCGAAACAGCGACCGGGCCCGAGGCATGGCCAGGAGGGCGGCGATGGACCCGGCACCGGCCGACTCGCCGAAGACGGTGACCTGCTCCGGATCGCCCCCGAAGGAGGTGATGTTCTCGCGCACCCACTCCAGGGCGGCAACCTGGTCGAGCAGGCCACGGTTGGCGGGCGCGCCCTCGATGCGCAGGAAGCCCTCGATGCCGACGCGGTAGTTGAGGGTGACCACGACCAGCTCGCCGTCCCGGGCGAGGCGGCCGGCGTCATAGGCAGGGTCGTCTGCGGAGCCGAACTTGTAGGCGCCGCCGTAGATCCACACCATGACCGGGCGTCGCGCGGCCGGATCCGCCTCCGGGGTCCACACGTTGACGGTCAGCCAGTCATCACCGGCCGGCACGCTCCCCGGAGGAGCCCCGTCGGGGCCGGAAGGCTCCTGCGGAGGCGGCGGACCGAACACCAAGGCATCCCGGACACCGTCCCAGCGGTCCACCGGTCGCGGCGCCCCGAAACGCGCCGCACCCACCGGCGGCTTGGAGTACGGGATCCCCCGGAAGACCGTGAGCCCCTCCGCGCGGCGGCCACGGACCGCGCCCGCCGTGGTCGTGGCCTCGGGAAACTCGTCAACGCTCATGATCACTCCTCAGCCGGTCACTGCTCGGCGGCCGGTCCGCACAGAAGAACGGGCTTTTGTCGTGCCCCGGCCGGAGGGCAGCCTCTGGGCGGCGACGGACCACATCGAGGCCATCCTGCAACAGGATGCTTGAAGTATCAAGTAGCTGTCCCGTCGCCACAGCAGGAAGCCATGTGTGGCCCGGATCAACCACTCATCGTCTTGAACAACTGGCCGACCTCCTCACCCGGATCTCCCGGGACGGTGTATCCCGTCTCGTCCCTGATCTCTGTGAAGTGATCCCGTACGTCCTCCATCGACAGGGCCGGGTTGAAGTAGCCGTTCGTCCTGCCGATGAAGAAACGCGAGACGTGGCCGGCACCGACCGTGTACATCTCGCCGGAGACGGGGCAGTCCTCGTGCGCCAGATAGGCCACGGCCGGCGCGACCAGCGCGGGATCGAGTCTGTCGACGAAGGACCTCATCCGCTCGGCGGTCATCGCGTTCCTGGCGGGATCAGCTCTTTGCTCGGCGCCTGCCTCCGTCGCTTCGGGCTTCGTCAGGGACTGGGTGAGCATGCGGGTGAGCGCGATCGGGGCCACGGCATTGACCTTGATACCGTGCGCGGCCCCCTCGGCGGCCAGGACGCGGGTGAGGCCGATCAGGCCCGTCTTGGCCGCGCCGTAGTTGCTCTTGTTCGCGGTGCCCAGCAGTCCGGCCGCCGAGGTGGTGTTGACCACGCGGCCGTAGCGCTGCTCGCGCATGGCGCTCCAGGCCGGCCTCGTGACGAAGAAGGCGCCCCTCAGGTGCACGTCCAGGACGGGATCGAGCAGGTCGGCTGTCACGTCGTCGAACGGTGCGTCCCGAAGGATGCCCGCGTTGTTGACGACGATGTCCACGCGGCCGTAGGCGTCCAGGGCGGTACGGACGACGGCCTGCCCGCCCTCGGGTGTCGCCACGCTGTTCGTATCCGCCACCGCCTCGCCGCCCTGGTCGCGGATCTGGCGGGCGACGCTCTCGGCAGGGCCCTCGTCCGTCCCTTCTCCTGCCGTCGACCCGCCGGTGTCGTTGACCACGACATGTGCTCCGCGCGAC
>Ga0307517_10003997_pt1 | contig 22818 bp, 16 predicted proteins | sample 23_EM_MG_FD_194515 | JGI IMG/M metagenome (GOLD analysis project Ga0307517, IMG submission 194515) | Populus trichocarpa ectomycorrhiza microbial communities from riparian zone in the Pacific Northwest, United States - 23_EM | ecosystem: Host-associated > Plants > Roots > Unclassified | place...
CACTTGGAAGTTGGTAGGGAACCCAGAAACAAGCACTGATTGAACTTGGAAAGTTCGTCAAGTTGGGGGGCCAGGATGCAAGACTTTAGGTCCAGGGGCCTCATGAGTGCCTTTTATGCACTTTCAGAGTGGACACAATACACTATGTGAGAATCGGTGAGAGTCCTCCTGGAACTCTCCTGATGAGTCCTGATGGTGCTATTGATATAATGATGCTGTAGTCCATGTAGTCGCGTAGTATCTGGTAGCATCGCGTACCCCTCCTAACATCCGAGAAAATCACAGAAAATTGGGTAGCAGTGGGTAGACTCGTGTAGGTTACGTGTAGGTGCTGTATTGCAGGGTCTTCTACATAGCGCTATGTGAATGGGGGGTATCTACCACTGCAGAAACAGGTTTCCAGATGCAGTGAATTGGTGGAACTAAGGTCACTCCAGAATCATTGATGGTTGTGAGTTCGGTGCTTATGGTGAGGCATGTGTGGCTGTAAAAGGTATTAGATTTAAATCTTGGTTTCATTCATGAGCTATGCCGACCCACCATCTTAGATGGCAATCTGGAGGGAAGCATACTGTGGCAAGTAGGGGTGATAAGATAACGCCAGGGGTGCCACAGCCACAACACATACAAATAGCTGTGAAAATTTCCTCGAACTCATATGACACAGTTGCTCCCCCTCACTTTCTGTTGACCTGTATCACTCCTCTGGTTGGGATTTTCCAGGAACGAAAACCCCATTTCGTTCCAAATCTGAACTTTAAAAAAAATCTTCCTCCTTGCCAGTGTGCTATATTGACCTTGAGGCTTGCTCCCTTGATCATGTCAAACATTAATTTCAGCTTCGTTTCTCACCTTTACCCTACTACCCATTCTTCCACGTGTGCAAGGTGAGTTTTCTCACATATTTGTATCTCTTTTTTTGCCTATCAGGCTGCCCTGTATGCCTTTCACAGGAGTTGATCCATTGCCCAGACGAGACCCAGTACTGGGCTCGAGATTCTGGCCTCTTTCTATGTTATTCCATTTCCAATCTCCTCTAATGCTCGAGAAAGGAGAGCCCCATCTTCTTGACCATATGAAAAGTCACTGAACCACCCTTAATCTACGATCTTAGTTTGGTCGGGGTTTAGAAACTGGTTTGGATGACAAAATATGGACGCAATAGATGAGGTTTCGAATCACATCAGGAAAAGGCCACCTAGCTCTGGCTGTCTTTAGATGCTTTAGCTGTCCTAGAGCATCCTGAGACATCCTAAGACATCCTAGGATGTCTCAGGATGCTCTAGGACAGCTAAAGCATCTAAAGACAGCCAGAGCTAGGTGGCCTTTTCCTGATGCAATGGGATATCAGGAACTTGGGTCTGAAGGTTGCTTCGTTCGACCATTTCATTGTTCTATTCACCGGTACTGAGTACTAACCCTCAGAGTGGACAATGACTTGAATTCCATTTATGCACTGCGTATCATTTGTGTATTGTTCCTCCATCTATCCACGGTGTTGAGAGAGTGGAAAGGAAGGCGTATAGCGTTATTCAGAGTGAGGCTCATGAATCCGTGATGGATGTTCACACTGGGCCTTTTTCTACCTTGCCAGTTCGCTCTCGTGTTTTGCAGTGCAATATTCATGCTGTACCCTTTTATTCCAGTTCCAAGTTCCAACTCCTGCAATGTAGCATGTTCATTGTGAATGCTCAGAAATTGGTATCCTCTGGATCAGTGCCTCATCATACTGAACTGATGCAAAGTGACTGAACCACTTTAAATCTGCGATTTTAGTTTGATCGGGGGTTTATGTGGGTGTTCATCATCTCCTCCAGGGCTGAGTGCAGTAGATGAGGCCTGTTCCCATATCGCCTGACTTCCCGGCCTGCAATGTCAGTGGCAAATCAATCCACTCCTGAAGCCAACCTACCAGTGGCCCATGCACGGTCACAATATAATGTAAAATGATGACAAGCGTTAAAGACGGGTGGTGATGAGATGGAGTTCGGGAGGGGTTTCTCTCACAACACCCTTCACATTAGATACAGCAGCGTGGTCTGCTTTTGACTACAGTTAACATGTCTACCTACAGAATGGAAGTCCGAATTTGGAGTTGTGAAACCGACAGCGGTCCCTACATGAAGTTTTTGTTTTTCCATGGGATAACCCGATGACGACTGAGGTGGCAGTACTTGTCGAGCGACTGACTGAGTGGCCATTGAGAATAACAGCATATCGGCTCTCCTGAAATAGCCAAACCACCCAAAAGCCACCAGTGTTTGATTGGGATAAAAAATACTTGAAAACTCTCGAAATTCTTACCTATTATTCGGGTTCATGGGAACGACTCGAATTGACTCAATTTCACACAATTTCACTCAAGGCGCTCGATGCGTTCTTCACTGGGAGTCAGTGACATGTTGACAAATTACAACTTAAGGACTAAACATGTGTAAATAATGTGCATGTGCTGACAATTCCGACCGCTGATTATCCACTGATCATCAATACAACCCGCCCTTTCATCACGAGTGTTATGCAAGATTTTACATTACCCAGTGATGGATCCTCTCAAGCATTTCCCCAAGGATCTGCAGATATCAAGAAATGTCAACAAAGCATGCACACAATTTGCTTAGGATGCATGAAACACGAAGAGCCAGGTTCCAAATACAGATTCAAGGGGTGCGGAAATGTGAGTCTCGACCAGTCAACAGTTGACTTTTGTCCATGCTTTAACTGACTTTTTATTAGTGTAAAGCTTCTTACTGTTCACAGGAGGTGAGCTTGGCTGTACTTTCAAGCTGCTCAATATGACCTGCTAACTGCCGGTTGAATTTTCGTTCGTTTTGCAGTGCCAAAAGGCAGACTGGTAAAGTTTAAAAGGCCTTAAAAAATTATCGAACTTTTATGGATTTTTGATGTTTTAGGAATAAACATAAACCGCATTGCCAAGCCCAGCCGAAAGGGTGACTTCGGAAAGATCTGCTGAAATCTAATGGCAAATAAGGTACTAAGCTATTATGTGGAAGTGCTTATTGCATTAGAACTGGACTTGATCAACAAAATGAGTACTGGCAAACCACTCAGGGTGGAAATCTGGACAGATTTTGAGCCATCAGATACTCAGCGTTTTGTCAAGTTATTCAACCGATCAGCTGAAATTGATTCAAGCCCAATGCAAGGAATGTTCCAGCTCTGCGCCATAACATCAATGGGTGCTGCAGTTGATGAGAGTAACTTCTCTATCACCACTCTGGGAGTCATCACTATCACCTTTGTATGCGTGACAGGCGGTGATGGCACCCATGTTTTTGAGAGTTTGAGCACTGTATCACAAGAAGCTCTCGATTTTTGCAGGTGGACCACAGAACTTGTAGTCCCCGTTGGTTCAATCGCAGGACAGATGCTCAAACAACCGATCTCTGTGCTCTCCTGCATTGAGTGCATACATTCAATTTACTGCAGTAATCACGGCTGAAAAACCACTTTGGCTGCTGCTTGGCAGCTTAATCAAAGGGCTCATTGAATGGGATACTAAGAATGAATGGCTCTTGCGAATGTTGATGCAAGAGATGGACAAACAGATAATCCGGGATGCGCTGGACGTGGATATGAGCAGTGTAGGTCGGTTTGTGAACAATAAAGGAAATCGGCAGCTTGCCTTACTCAAAATGATGAGGGAAGGATCTGAAGGGTAGTAGCTGTGTTCTATTTTATGTATTTCACAAATGGTCAAATGGGCAGAAAGATTGTGATTGGGTTGTGAATATATCAGCTTCAGGTCAGTGGACGAGATTTACAGGCCATGGAAAATCAGCAGAAGACATGGATAGAACTCCTTCATTGCTAACATTTATGTGGACTCGGTAGATACTGAACATCAATTGAATTGTTGGGGTATGTTTGGTATCGAGATTTCGAGAAAAGATTAAAATAGGTTGTCAAACCAGCGTGAAACCTTCAGTGAAGAAATATATGCATGTCCAGGCAACATGGAATAGATCTGTCACCTATTTCAATCATTCTTCCACTGCCCCCTCCTATATTAGAATAATATAAGTAGGGCAGTGAATTCACAACTGCACACAATCAGAGGGAAAAATAACTTACAATGTTGGTCAAAACCGAACCCTTTATCTGTGATGATCCCTGGCTGTGGGCAGGGCTCTGTCATGGCGTTCGATAGACTTCATGCAAGTATGAGGACTTGAGGGTGAGTGTCTCCCTACTCTGGGAAGCAGATATGGATGCTCAGCCATAGATAAGTGCATAGTGAGGCTCACCTATGCCACCATATAACCCAGGGCAGGGGTTCTATATCCTGGATCAGGGAGCGAGACTATACCAGTCATGCTAACGGTAGGTGGATTCAGACTATGATGGTGGTTCAGATCTCAGAGTCAAGGTAAATCTATTATCTAATACTGTGATGGGACAACCTATGGACTGGTCACATGACTACATCTGGCCTCTGAACAACATGTACTCTAATGTATCTACACTCCATCACACTATCCTTCCCGCCGTGCTTATTAGCGAACTAGTTCTCGAGCAGAGCTGCGGAAGGGCAACTTTGCCGAGGTACTCTTACCTGAGCATCTCCTTATCTCAGATGACAAGCTCGGGGACACAGTGAGCGAATTGTAGATGAATTTGTTTGAGAAAGATCGTGGAGGACCCAGCGATCCATTAGTCTCTCCTAGACAGACTTCGATTGTGATGTGCCCATGGGATCATGATATATGAAGTCTGTTATTTACCATGCCCTCCGAACTGTGTCAGAAAATGCTTATTTAAAGTGCGGACTTTTAAAATACAGTCGTGCTCACTTAACAAGCCGAGGAGAATCCTTTTTAAAATATTTTGGAGAGAAATATTGTTAAATAGTCCTAATGAACCATGTATTGAAATTTGAGGATGCGGCGAGGTGATATGGGGGAGTTAGGGAACAGGGTGCACCAAGGCCGAAGATCATGTGATGTCGTTCTTCTCAAACCCACCGATATGAAAAGGACAACGAAATATCCTCTCCACACTGTAAATTTTTTCAATTAGTCTTCCTTGAACTAAATATATATGCTTTGTCTCCAAGAAATATAAAAAGGCCTACTTCGTCGTGTCGAATTGACACGACGATAATACGCGACGATAATTAGAACTCCGCACTTTACATAAGCATTTTCTGACACAGTTCGAAGGGCGTGGTAAAAACAGGACTAGCGATCCATGAGCTGTTTATCCACACCAAATCAGCGTGCTGTAGCTAACCCCAAGTTCTGTTCAGTTGTTGTATCGGTACCCAACTCATGCCAGCAGACACCCATTGCGAAGCAAATTGTAAGCCCGTCTGCAACCCCAAATATGTCACATTTGATGTCTTGATGCAGCCCAGAGATGACGATGGGTGGCTTTCCAGGCACTGGTGAATGGTGGTTCCTGTCACTGCCTATACCAGCTCGGATTGCAGGTACTCAGATTAAACGAGCGGAAGACTTGAGGACACATCGAATCCTGGTTCATTTCGTCGCAGGATAGTCTTGATGAGTCCTAAGCAATGTAGTATTAGTATTTATGATTTATTCTGGATTCACCAGTTCACCATTCTACAAACTCAAACACATCAGGACCCGACACCCACGTGTCTCTCGCCCATTTCGATGACATCTGTGCACATCGCTTGGCAGGGATGGACTAAGTCCGTGAATCGACTCCATTCGCTTGGAGATTTGGACTTCCTTGGTTAATTTTTGTCTTGCCATCAGCCATAAAAAATCTGCTCACAGCAGGCATCAAGACAATTTAAATTAGGCAAGGAAATATCACGTACCCACCTCCAATACTGAACGACGAACCTACTAACTGACTGCATTTGCATGGTATTTTCATAAGGAAATTGACTTCTGAAAAATCTTCAAAAGCGGGTGGCCAAATAAAGAATCTGGTCTATTGTCTGAGTCGTGCCCTGAGCGTGGTGATGATAACTCATGTAATATGATTTGATTCTGGCAATTTTTTGGTTCTACAAGTTGTCACAACTGACAAGCTGTAACCCAGATCTCGGTGACGAAACATGGTTTCCTGATCTCACTGCCACTTTTTGGAAGGTTCATCGTCGGGACCGCCCAAAAATCATCTGCAGAAAATTTCCAGCTAAATGGGATTTTGCGCCTCTGCGACGAAATGCGACTAGAAACATCATGTCGTAAACTCAGTCAGGGAGACAGCCTGGTGAACAGATGAAGTGGCGGGAGAGAAGGATCCGAGTCATCCGACAATTCGACTTGCCGCACAATAGCGCACAATGTTGACATCTGCTTGGCTGCGATGTGTTACGGTATTCGAAGCTTATGGTTTCTTCGGTATTTTTCCTCCACTCCACTGTGGTCATTTTGGCTACTTCCAAGCTACTTCCCAGTTCGCATACAAAGTCATGCCAAAGTCATACCTGCGCCGTTTTAGACTAAAGTCTGCATTTCAATGTTTGACTATTGCATGACTAAAGTATGACTTTTAGTTGGCAGACATCTGACACCACAGGGGACTGGATTTCACACAGCCAAGATAAATCACACAATAGTCAGAAGTCGTCATGCAAAAGTCATGTAAAAATCAGGCAGTGTTCAAGCATATGAACATGATAATATATTGATTATATGGGATCCAGGCTCTACTACTTGTCTAACTTCTTGCACTACGGATATACTCTATCACTACAGTGGCTTCTCAAGGTCCTACCAAATGTCAGTCACTGCAACTGATGAAGTATTGAGGGCGCAACAGGGATGCAGAGGCTATAGCACACTGATGATAACGAGGACACACCGACAGCCCAGCGCTTGCAGGAGCGAAGCCCTGCATCCCTTGTGGCGGGTGGTGGCTCGGCACTAGCAGTACGGGTGTTGCTGGGTCAGATATGGGGCGGCCATCGCGAAAAGGCGTTAAGGGCTTGGTTGTAATCATGGTGCGGCGTGTAGGATTTGAAACAATCTGACACATTGTTAGCTAGCTCAAGGACAAACGAGGTCAAAAAAAAACTCACAACTGGTGGCCGTGGCAATCCTCTTGAGGGATGGTCATCGTTCAGGACCTGGTCGTTTTTATGCTTAACGTTTCCCCGGCGCAGCGAGGCCCTTTGTTAGCCTCTGACCTACATGTTGCGAATGGAAGCAGCTTACCATTTGGCCTCATGCGAAACGCTGGCGGGAATTCGAAGGTCGAGGGGCCTGCCGATTACTCCCTGGTGCTAGTAGAATACATCCCGATCTCATCGGCAGCCCCAGAAGGGTGCTATGGCCGAGGGCTTTAGCTTCTTGGAGGCCGTTGTGGAGCTCACCCAGTCACCACCGAAAATATAAACCTATTGTTGCCTTAGTTTGGCCATGCGTACATTAAATTTGAGAGTTGTTTGAAAAAAGAAAGTTACCCGGCATGGAAGGTAGGTGGAGGAGGTGCAAATGATGTTGAAACGCTATAATGGTCCACCTCCAGCTGGCTCTTGCATGCGAGGGAGGTGGAGGAGGCACAAATGCCGTCGAAAGCCATAAAATCCACCTTCGGCTCGCTGTTGCATGCGAGGAAGGCAAGAGGAAGGTGGAGGAGGCGCGAACACCGTCAAAATGCGATAAAAACTAACACACTGTCTTGCGTGCGAGGGGGGTGGAGGAAGTGCGAACGGCGTCGAAATTCCATAAATCCACCCCTCCGGCTCGCTTTTGCAAGCGAAGAGGGGGAGAACGTGCGAACGGCATTAAAACATCCACCTCCAGCTCGCTCTTGTATGCGAGGGAGGTGGAAAAACGTGGGAGTGGTGTTGTGGTGTGCGCGGGGTGCATCAGAGCCTAGAGGGCGGTGCGTGTCCTAACATATTTTCAATGTTAGTAGGTAGCAATGAAGGTAAGTAGAGGGAGGCGAGCCGATTATGGCTCACCTCTTCGCGTACCTTGCGGGCCCCCATGGGTTTCCCCTCGTGTTTCTACCTGCCCCCAATCCACGACCCCTCCCGAAATTTCCATTAACATCGATGTTGGGTGGCCTACATCCCTCACTGGAGGGGAGAGGCGATGTGGCAACAAGTTCGGGTGTGGGGGGCCTAAAAAGAATGAACGTGGTTAGCATACAGCGGGAGCATACCGAGGGCGGTGGGGGCAATGATGGTACGAAAGGAAGGGAAAGGCGTGAGAAAGCGCGGAGCACATGGGTGATATTGTGCAAAAAGTTCCAAGTTCGGGCTTGTGTCGGGCAGAACCGGTAAAATAAATTTGAATGACTATTGAATGACCTTTGCATGGCTATTGTAGACTATTCTAAGTGACAAAGTCAGACCAAAGTCAGACGGTAACCAAGGTAATTATGAGTTGACGGCAATTGCAAAATTGCTGACTGGCAGCATGACTTTTCGTGACTTTAGCACGACTTTAGCATGACTTTAGCGACTTTATATGACTAATGCAAAATGTGTCATTTTACTGAGAGTGACAAGAGAAGAAGTTGAAGAAGTTCGAGAGCGGAACCTCAGTGGCGGACACACCTTCGGCTACCTTCGGTTAGTTCATGTTTTCTTCACTTTGGTGGCTGATATATTCCAAGTTATCGCTAACTGTCTATTTTTTTACTCGAGTAGTAAATATTCACAGTAATTCAACTTAATTCCAACTTGACCGGCGATGATTGGCAATAGGACTGGAACCGGCGGATTTGGCACGATGGACACGGTTTGCGGCCAAGGGTAGGATTGGGAAGTGCGTGCGTGGCCCTGTGTGATTGCGTGGCGGAGAACTCGGACGATTTTATGTTCTTAAAGGTGTGTGGTGGTCTTGGTCTTGATACTTCTTTTGCCTTATATTTGGTACAGGATGAAGATATTACCGTCCCTCTCCAAATACCCTACCTGGAGAATTTCGTCCGGTCGCCTCAAAAAACTCTGATGACCAAACGAGCGTGCTTTTTCTGTTTCTGGTGTCAGCGCGAATAAGTCCCCGATGCTATTCAGTATGAGCACCCCCTACCGAGCCTCCGAGTCCAGCCCTCTAACAGCCGATCCCACAGCGCCACGAGAGCCAAGAACCGAGGCAGTCGTTGTCTTCGCGGAAGGCATCCTCATCCTCATCCCCTTTCTACACCCTCGAGAGATATGGGTTCGGACCCCCATCCACCGGATCCCCCCCCGCAAGATCAAAATCGCTTGACCCACCCCCTTCACATTCTCATATCCCAACCTCTTCGTCATGTCCATCTGCAACGAGGGCACGACTCGGACGAAGAACGCCGCGGATTTGAGTTGAGCTCCCGCCAATGAGCCATTCGTCCACTCTTTCAGATTCTGTAGTTACCACCCTTACATTCGTGGCTCCCACTCAACACTGAATCTCAGGATTATCACTGCCCTCGCATCACCGCATTCCTGGTCATCGAGTTATCCGCCTCAACCTCAACTGCTGGTTCCGAACCTCCTACCGGACCCTCTTCACCGCCCGACAATGTTCTCCTAGCCCACCTTGAACGTGCCGGCACCGCCCTGGAGTGAAGAGGGTCTTTCCTGAATCAAATATTTTCTGCTCAAGCGCATATTCGTGTCACCTCCTCCGGGTGCATCCCAGATCTCGTATTCCCCTGTTCCTCGAGACTCGCATCTTCCTCTTCTCACTATCCGCCTTCCACCAGCGACTCGTTGGAGAGAGCAAATCTCACTCACACCAGTCCTTCATCCGTAACTCCAAATATCTCTCACAGGTCTCACTCCTTCACCTCATCCTCATCCTCTTCGTACGTCCGGCGGTCACCCATTATCTCGCTCCTATAGCTCTGGAGCGCTTCTCGAATCGGAACATCACGAGTTTGACACGCCGTACGATTACGGCGATCTTGATGATAGAGAAGAGGATAATGCGCTCCAGGAGTCAGGCGACTGGGCTAGGATGAGGAGACCGCTCGGGAGAAGTTATCGGTGTCTGTAGGTGCGAGACCGGCAACACCGCCTCATACGTCATGGAATCATCGACCAGGAGGGAAACGCACGAGTGGGGGAAGCTCGGGTGCGGGGTCAGCCTTTTCGTTGGAGGTTGCGATTCCGGAAGGACAGAGAGGGTGGAAAATAGGCTGTCGTCTTCTTCGAGTACGTAGCGGCTGGTGCTGTTGGGATGAACAGTTTGGGGTTGTCGACGCATGGTGCTGGAGCAAGGGATTCGTCTGGGTGTCGAATTCGACGACGCCGGTGAAGAGGTCGAGGTTGGGGATGAATTTTAATGATCATGAGAAGAAATTGTTGCTTCCTCCGCCCAATAGGGGGCTTAACCGTCCGAGTTCGTGGATGAATTTAAAGTCGAATTCGAATTCGAGATCAACGGGTAATGCCAAGTCGACAAGTTCGATAGCGAACACTAAGCCGACGGCGAGTCCAACACCAAAGGCCAAATCGACTTCGACTTCACCCTTCGAACAGTGTACGCTGGCACCGTTTAGGTTAGTTGGGTAGCTTTCCGGCCACATGCAGAGGCGTTGAGGATTCGGATATTGATCCGGCAGATTCAGACACTCAGGCTGGTTGTTAGAAGGTGTTTTATTATTATCCGAGCAATATATTATTTACGAGGTGTTTTTACACCGGTAGAAGATTTAAGACAGGTTCGAGGATCCTTGCGATAGAGAAAGAAGGGGCAATGAGACTCCGGGATCAAAAACGAGGGCGAGCAGAGATAGTGAGCACGAAGACGACTCCCAGGCAGTATGAGTCAGGCAATGATACGCACCACCAATTCCTGTGACAGACTATGGATGTTGCATGAAAGGCAGGATATTGCCATGAGACGACGTGAACGGAGATGAGAACGAGGGAATGGTGGCGGTGACAAACTGGAAGGTGTGATAAAACGTGATGTAAATGATTACCGGACTTTTATCACACGGACCATCAGCCTTCTTCCCTTCCATACGCTTTTATCCAGTCTTTTCTCCCATCCTCATCATCCAGATTTTTCCTTGTCTATGGCGCTGCATTTTCCTTGGAGGTGTGTACTCCTCTTCTCTCCCTTCACGCTCATATTGATAACACCATTTTATGATGACAGTGCTACCTACCTGGTTCTTTCATTCGATTTCCCTCCCGGCTGGCGTTGGATTATCGAGAGGCCTGGAACCCTTCATGATCATTGGATTTTTTTCTGTGATCTTTTATATTTGGGGAGGCAGTTGACTTCTTTACGGTGTGCTGACGACATTCTCTATTACTCTACGGGCGGCCGTAGTTCTTTCTTGATCCTTTTTCATCTTTCCGAAAGGGGTTCTCTGGCAAAATGGCTTCATTATTCTTCAGGCATCTGCCCTTTGCATCCAATTTTCATCATAAAATTTCTTCACGCTTCCGACCAGCAACCGAGGTTAATCTCAACACCTGTACTCTCACCCAAGCGCGCATTTATTATTCATGATGAGAAATGGGGTACAGGTCCGATAAGGTGTTAGTTCTCTGGTTTTTGGTGGTGGCTGTTACGCGCTACGCGCAGTCACTTTGTTCCGAACCTGCATGGGTTTCTCGGGACCAAAGAGCTTTCCATTCTTTTGACCTTCAGGGTATTTGACGTCCCCACCATCTTCCGGTGTTTTTTGGAATTGTGATTCGAACATCACGCTAGTCAACTGCACGACCTCCGCTATTCGAAATAAACGACCAACAACATTTCCGAGTACCCTTGTACGTGTTTATCATTCTGTGCGAAAACTGCATTTTTTCGAGAGGTTGGCGGCTCGTTTTCAGTGGAAAGTGGTGATACATGACTTTTAATTTTACGTGCCTTCATTTCTTTTTTCTTTCAAGTTCGCCTTCACTTGTATCTTCCTCAAATTGCTTCCAAGCCTGCTACCTTAGACTCGTGTTGCTCCTGTTGGCGTCGCTTATTTTTCTGTGCGTCTCCATCAGTACCACTAGAGGCCATCACAATGCCTGCGTTTCTGGAGAGCTCACCACCAGTAACCTCCACTCTGAATACACATCAATAACCCCTCTCATCTGCGTTGATGAGTCGGTTATTGTTGCAGGCCACAGTTGGTTATTGGTGGCCCTTATTCCCTACACGCATGATGACCAGTGGCCAGCTATCCCTTTCATATGATCGTTATTTCCACTCCGCAAGGCAAAGGGCGGATCATTGAACTACCATTCGCTTATCTCACTTATCTCGAATGAATATTTTAAATATGCGCCTTGATTAAGCTTGATTAGAGATGTCAGGAAATTCTGCGTTGCTTTCAATTTCAATGCAGATTGGTTTTACATGGATAAGATGTCGACACTATTAAAGTAGACGACGAATTTAGAGTATTATTTCCAGTATGTGCTCACGCCTTTCTCCTCCATAAATATCTGTATTCAACCAAGCGGAGGCAACGGGAAAAGGAAAGGACGTTGCAGGGAAGTGCCCAGTGCTGAGCAGAAAGTCGGACCACAAAAGTGGCACCATTAAATTCTGGGGTCAGCTTCGATTTACTTCTTCATTTAGCACGCCCACCATCTCTCATAATCAGGCTCGACCGTGATTCCCTTCCCTTCCTCGAACCTCACCGAAAGGTCGGTGAGACCTATCGATGTCTATTCTCTGTGTCGACGTCCTGGTGCCGTCTCCGTCTTACTTACATCGGAGTTCACACAGAACTCGACTATTTGTAGGCCGTCCAAATGATGGCGTATGTTCAACTTCACTCCCAGGCTCAGCGCACAATGGCTCTATATCAATCTTGTATCAACCCATCAATGCACCGAGTAAAAAACTCGCTGTGAACATGCAGTTTTTTGGATGATGAATTGTTCCGTGGAACCTTTGTTCACCAGCCTGGATGTGACGTTTCTATTGCCACCTTTTATTTCATGCAAAAAGTGGTTTTTTCCCGGTGTGGGGTGCCTTGCGAGTCGCAATTCCGTTTCATTTCAGTTTGCGCTGCGCATAATGAAGTCTGCAGTGAGCAACTCTGCGATCTGAACCCTTAGAGCCTGTTCAGCTGCGCCGCAAATCTCCAATTCTCAAACTAACATATTTGTACCTGCTTTGTTTTCCGTTGCCATGCCGTCGGACTTTGAATTTGGATCAGGCGTCACATATGATACTTTAGGTCTTGGCGAGTAGTTCAACAAATTAATAGCAAAATGAAATTGGAGGACGTAACACAGTACATACAAATGGACCAGCCGTAGCAATACAAAACAATTGAAATACCAAACTAATATGCCATGGAATCATCACCATCTTCCATATCCGACGTCCATAGCCTTGGCCTTGCCCCTTCCTGGAAGAAGAGCCGCCATTTCAAGTTGGCGATGGAGGAAACGATACTGTACCACTGGTTGGTTGCTGAGAGCAATAAATGATCGTGCAGCACGGATGGCATCTTCTGATGCACTGGTGAAGAATAGCGATGCAGCAAGCAACTCATCTTGTGATAAGGGGCTACCATTAGCCGATATAATCCTGATCGATTGATCAAGAATTTCTGCAGTAGATGCAGATGCTGATAGGGGATTGGATAGAGGGCCCAGGGACTGAGAGGATGTTGATGAGAATGGAGCGGTTTGGGACTCAATGGGAGAAGTAACAATGGAAGGAGTGGGAGCAGTCACATCGAGACTCCTCTGCATTACATCAACCATGCGGATGAGAGTCGAATTAAGGGAATGAGAAATGACAACGGGGTTTAGATCACTGGTCTTGCTCCTTGACGCTCGTTTGGAGCTGGGGGGCTGCATACCACTCATAGATCTTGTGTCGTGTTTGCGTTTTCGGCTGCCAGTATCACTACCAGTGGTGATAGAATGGGCCGAGTCCAGAGAAGGGTCATGTTGCAGAATAGGATGGGGATAGACTGTTGGAGGAAGAGAAGACGACAGTGGAGGCTTTGAGCTGCTTGAAGAAGAGGAAGCGCTAAGATCTTCGTTGAATGGGTTTTGCGCAGGTGAGACAAAACCTGTGTCCTGTCAGATTCTTGTAGTGTAGCTATAAATACAAAGTGCGTAGCGTACCTGTGTCCCATCAGATTCTTGTAGCATAGCTAAAGAATCAGACGAGCCACGAAAAACGGAATCAACATGAGATCACGTGCTACTTATCAAACTCCGATGTGCGTACTCAGCACTCTCAATCACATCTTCAACACTCCCACCTGATGAAGTGCCTAGTACTATCACTGGAGTTCCTCTCGGGATGGCTCACCAACAACTCCCATCATCCGTCGAAGTCGGTCTACTGTTTCCCGTGGAAGCGCTTTTGTAAGAAGATCTGCAATCATGTCTTCAGATGGGATAAATGCTGGTGCAACCTTTCCATCGTGAACGGCTTGACGGAGCCAGAACCAGTGATGATCAAGGTGCTTGAGACGTCCCATATGCTCAGGGTGCTTGGACACTGAAATTGCTGATTGATTATCCATATTGAGGCGTGAGGGCTTCGATTGAGGGATGCCAATATCTGCAAGAAAATTACGTAGCCAGCAGAGCTCACGTCCTGTCTCACTTGCCGCCACAAATTCTGCCTCAGTGGTTGAAAGCGCGACAATGGATTGGAGCCGGGATGCCCAGCTGACAGCTCCTCCAGCTACTGTAAGAAGTGTTCCAGTAGTTGAGCGCCCATTATCAAGATTTCCACCATGGTCTGCATCAGAGAAGGCAAGAAAAAGGAAAGGGGATGAGGAGGCAGCAGAGGCAGAGTATTCAATACGATAATCCAATGTTCCACGAACATATCGCAATAGATGTTTGACTGCTTTCCAGTGCGCAGGGCCAGGATTGGAATTGAATCAACCTAAAACTCCCACCGAATAAGCAATATCAGGCCGGGTGCAGAGTGCAAGGTATAGTAATGCTCCAGTTGCCTGAATATATGGGATGTTCCGCATTTCCTCCTCCTCTTCCGGGGACTGGGGAGATTGACTCTTGCTAAGTCTGATATTGGGGTCCATCGGTGTTGTGACAGCTTTGGAGTTGAGCATGGAGAAACGGGAAAGAACATCAATCGCATATGCGCGCTGGTCAATCCAGAGCTTCCGAGCTGGTCGATCACGAGTAACTCGTACACCAAGGAGGCCTGTAGTAGGTCCCAGGTGGCGCAATTTGAAGTGCTTTTTGAGCTCGGAGATAACATGGAGGATGGATGGGTGGGATTTGGATACAATGGTCATGTCGTCAACATGGACAGGAATAATGACACGAACATCATCGCGAATGTAGACATAGACGCAGGGATCAGAGTCGATTCTGGTGAAACCAAGAAGGAGAAACACCCTGTGCATCTCCTTGTGCCATAAATATGCCCCCTGCTTCAAACCATAAAGGCCTTTATCAAGAAGGCCAACAGGTTCACCATCACCAGGGAGCTTGACCAAGCCAGCTGGAATCTCTGGAGGAAATCCTTCAGGGAAGTGAAGATAAAGTTCTGCGTCGACAACACCATTCAAAAAGGCTGAAGAAATATCAACAGACTTGAGGTGCATATCGTCAATAGCAGCTAGAGCCAAAATAGTGCATACTGCATTCCACCTTGCAGTTGGAGCAAATGTTTCATCAAAGTCAACACCTGGATGCTGACTGAAACCCTGGGCAACGACGCAAGCCTTGAAACACTCAACAGTGCCATCTGGCAAATGCTTGACCTTGAAGACCCAACGTGAACCAATTGCCTTCTTCCCAGCAGAAAGGTAGACAACACGCCAAGTCCCATTGCCCTGAAGAGCATTCATCTCCTCGCACATTGCCTCCCACCACTGTGCAGCATTCTCAGAGGACATAGCTTCAGTGAAGTTACGTGGGTTGGTATCATGTGCCCCAACCTTGAAGGCATGCTGGGCCTGTTGGCCAGCAGCACCAGCACACATTGCACCAAAACCTCCAAAATCAAGGCCAGCAGCCACATACACATGGGCAGCAAGCATGAGGGCTTCTGCTGAAGCTGTGTTTAATTGGAAGGCTACTTCCTGTTCTCCATTGGCATCGATGTCGGACACCCCAATATTCCACATAGGTTGGTTGACCGGTGGAAGAGGGTCAGGAGGTGGAGCAACAGGAGGTGGGGCAGGTGGGTTGAGAGGTGACTTCTTCGCAATTTGGCATTGTATAGCATCATAATATACAGCATTTGGATTGTATGCCATTCCATGTGCTTGACGAGGGTGGCACTCACGAGAAGGTGGGATCACAACTGCTGGAGGAGCTGGTGGTGGTTCAAATGCAAGCGCAGGAACACTGGGTGCCATATGAGGAGGAATAGCTCCCACCAGTTCAGGTGGAGGGACTGGGGGCAGAAAAGGGAGGGCCAGGAAGGGTTCATCACTATCATATGGCTCGATATCACCTAACTCTGGGAACTGAGCAGGATGTGGAATATCTGAAGAGGCTATTCCCTTCTCGGAAAGACCTGGAAAGCTGAATTCATCGAAAATAACATCCTGAGAGACTACCGTCTTCTTGGTACTTGGAATATACACCTTCCACCCAGCATAATTATCGGGATATCCAATAAAGACACCTTTCATGGTATGACCTTGAAGACTTTTGCGCTTATCACGCCCAATGAGAACATATGCGCGACAGCCAAAAACACGGAGATGACCAATCTTTGGTTTTCGGCCTTTGAAGACTTCATATGGGGTGATGTCTTTGCCAAGAGCAGAAGTCAGGCAGCGGTTATGAACATGATGGTAGGTGCTGAGGGCATGGTTCCAGAAGCTGGGAGGGAGATTGGCTTCAGTTATCATCGAGGTGATGGCTTCAGACATAGTACGGTTGCTACGTTCAGCAACACCATTTTGTTGTGGAGTAGCACGAGTGGTAAACTCGACGCGGATGCCTTCATCTGCACAAAATTTGAGGAGAGCTCCAAGCTTGTACTCACCGCCTTTGTCATTATGGAAGCAACGGATCTTGCGACCAGTTTGCCGCTCAACGAGAGATTTGAAGAGTTTGAAAGACGCAAACACATCACTTTTCTTCAGCATATCATATACCTCCAACCAGTGCGAGTGATCATCAATGAAAGTAACCCAGTACTTGCGACCAGTTCCATGTCCTGCAACAGGCATAGGTCCATGTACATTGCTAAAGATATGGTCCAAAAGGCCAGTCGCACGCTCAGCAGTTTTAGGGAATGGTGCATGGTGTTGCTTCCCAGAAATACATGGTTCGCATAGCTCAGCCATGGGAGATGTGGAGGTAAGGGTAAGATCTTCCATGAGATCTTCATGAACCAACTGGTCAATGTGGTCATGGCCAAGATGGCACATGCGACGGTGGATAAGACTCTTGTCGACAACCATGGCCTTTAGGGCTGAGCACTCAGGCTGGGGAACACATACGGTAGTTCCATCCAGATATGCAGTGGTGGTTGAATCAACAGTAGCGGTAAAGAGGAGGGTGCAGTTGGCATCATTGAAGAAAACTTTACGCCCTTTCAAAACAACAACAAGGCCATGACAAGTAGTGAGGGTGAGGATAGAAAGTAAATTGTTTGAAAGTGTGGGTACATGTAGGACGTCGGTAAAAATGACTGGCTCCATGATCTCCCCATTCCTCCTCCTCCCATTTGGTCAAAAAAGAATGGAACCCTTCCCAACGGAATATACAGTGGAATAATCGGCGAGGTAGATGGGAACTCTCCATGGCTTGTAGTCACTTGAGAACCATTTGCGATGAGGGGTCATAGACGACGAGGCACCAGAGTCTGCGTTCCAGTGGTCATCAGTGGGTGATGGGGAAGAGGAGCTGGATCGACAAACGGCAGCATCAGCTTTGACAGCTGGACCATCGCATCCTTCTTCAACCCTTCCTGGATCTGCCTTGGCAGAATTCGCCCCACGATCTGCTCCACGACCCCCACGGCGTCTTCCACTGCTCCCTTGTCCTGACTTCGCATCTCCTCCCTTTCCCTTGGCAAGTGAACGAGCAGCGTTATACTGCGGGCATTCCTTTATGGGATGCGGACCGTCACATAAATAACAGGCAATGATACGTGCAGCAGCTGCAGCAGCACTAGCCGAGTCCTTGATTTCTCCTTGACGTTGGGTTTCTTCAGTGCGAAAGGCTTCGAGAACAGCGGTTTTTGTAAGGTTTGTGAGGGAAGAGATGAAGGAGCTGTACTCCTCGCGAGGAAGGGCATGGATCATGGCCATGATCGTCAGTTCATCATCGAGAGTTTCGAGTGTGTAGGCAGCGGGAGAGGGAGACGTGGACGTGGATGTGGAAGTTGGAGATGAAATCGGGCACAGAGCTTTGACTCGCTGCATAAGGCCCTCAGCTCTGGTAGCAAGATCCATGAGTGACTCATCATCTTTCTTGCGAATATTGAAGAGATCGCTGAGTGAGTTGAAATGCGCGTTTGGTGCGGATTTGCTGTGGATTTCCTTGAGCTTGGTCCACATCACGGCAGGATCATCACGTATTGCGTCAATGTGGGTTTTGTTGCCTTCGTCGAGCCATAAATAGATCTCGCCGGCAGCGCGATCGCTTCTCTGATTAAAGAGATTGACAGCTGCCGACGAGGCAGCTGTCGAGGTGGCATTTGTGGTGTCCAGAGTTGGTGCGGCTTCTGTTCCGAGGGCAATGCGAGCAGTGCCGGTGGCGAGAAGGCGTCCATACATGGATTTCTCCCACTCGCTGTATTTGACAGCACTGCCAAGTTTGACAAGGGAAGAGCGAGAGGAATGATGGTGGGAGTCTTCCATGGTGCGTGAGAGGGAAGTTTCGAGCTACGACAGTGAATGGAGCCGAAAATACGGACGGGAGCTGCAACGTTGTTGAACGGAGCTGTGGGGATACTCGGTGATTGTCTAGAGCACAACGGGGCCCATAACCTGTTGAATGGGTTTTGCGCGGGTGAGACAAAACCTGTGTCCCGTCAGATTCTTGTAGCATAGCTATAAATACAAAGTGCGTAGCGTACCTGTGTCCCGTCAGATTCTTGTAGCATAGCTAAAGAATCAGACGAGCCACGAAAAACGGAATCAACATGAGATCACGTGCTACTTATCAAACTCCGATGTGCGTACTCAGCACTCTCAATCACATCTTCAACAATCTTGTGGAAAAAAAGATGATAGGACAGAGGGTGTCTTTCCAAGCAATAAGGTGCCAGGTGGAATGAGAGTTGGAGAAGCAGCAGTGGATCCATTGGCTGCTGGTGTGTTAGCCATGGGTGAATCAAGTGAAGGACCAACACAATCCTCAGCTTCATCCTCCTCTGCGTCGACAACATTGAGGATTTGCGTTGCTGATTGGAAGGATGAACTGCCTGGATCGAACGCATGGGTCCCTCATGACTGGGTACCAGGCATAAAGGCTTGCATTCTTCAATAATGTGGCCATGGTTTCGTTGCGTAGGCTCTGAGTGGAGCATGCTTTTTAAATGATCAGTGAAATGCTTCTTGGGAATAGGTTTATTGTATCTTACCTCAGGTGTTTTCAGAAACTCTTCAAACACCTGTTTTTCGCCTGGGGTTTGAGCGTTGGCACCATAGTCATCATGCCACCCACATCCTGACTTCTTGTCCCACTGCGAAATTGCTTTGTATATGGTACATAGCTATAATGGAGGATAAGTGATAAGAATCCTCGTCGATAACATAAAAACTTACATGCCCCCATTTGTAATGACATTGAGTCGCATCCTTCGACTTTACCATGGCCCAAGCCTTGTTGAATTCCGATTTCTTCATGTTGAGACCTTGTGCCATCGTCAAAATGCAATTCGCTTCGATGTAGTCAAGGAAGAGGTTGATTTCGTTTTCAGTCCACCGGCTATTGGTCTCCTCAGTGTTTTCAGATGTACTAGTGGTGTCAAGAGTGTCATGGTTGGAAGCTGAAGCAGAGAGGTCTATCGAGTCATGATCTTGAGGCCCAGTACTAGTGTTGTTGTTGTTGTTGTCGTGGTCCCTCATTGAGTATTGAATCGTGTGGAGGGTGGTGAATGTGCAAGCAAGAGAAGCGAGAGAAATAATGTACCAAAAATGTTGTAAAAGAGCGTGTTGATCCATGGGGAGAATGCATGGGCGTAGCAACCTGATACTCAGCCTGCACGACTCCATGCTGCAGAATTCAAAGCCCGACGGCTGGCAACAGTGGTATGATCATGTTAATTTGAGAATCGGAAATTCGTGGTACAGCTGGACAGGCTCTTAGGCAGATATCGTCTCCCTATCCATTTCATTCCGACTGCACCATCAGCATCACCGTTTTTCTTTCAAATCGTGCCATAGAGCTCTCATGGCATTCGGCTTCCGGATATGCGATCAATCAATGTTGGGTGTTGGGGTCGAACTGCAAGCGTTCACTGTCCTCTTCTCCACCATGAATGGTGATGTGATAAACTCCGGGATCCGTATGTGGTGCTCAAGGTCACCGTTATTATATATTTCATTTCCTACAAGTTGAATCCTCTATCATGATTTTGCACACCCATCAATTCCCACCTTGCTTTGGATTCTGTCCATTTTCTCCATTTCTCCACCAGGCTAAAATTCTGCTCCAAACCGTGGTGCTGGTGAGATTAGAAAGTGTCAGTATCCTCCAAAAGTGAGGCGGACTGAGAGTGGCTTTTCGCTGTACTGATATTTGAGATGCATCCACACCTTGGACTTGTGTCTTTTGATTCTTCCCTGACTCTATCCTATTTCAACTATATTATCCTATACTATCGTGTTAATCCTCATAACTCATAAGGGATCTGTGAACCATTTCTAAACTCCCTTCCTGTCTTTTGCATTCTGTCCAATTCTAGCAGCATGTCATGTTGAACCCTTCTCATTTCCATCTCGTTTATATTCTTTACACCATCACTTCTCCAATCTCCCACTGGCTCGCGAGTCGCCTATATATTATCCAGGCCCTAGTTTTCACCATGTACTTGTGAGGAGCTGGGAATGTTAATTTGATTATAAACCAGATAGGATGGATTTTCCGACAGCGAATCTCAGATATCCTGTCGTTTTTTTTCATTATGGCTATTGAATAACAACAGGGAAAGGGAAGTACAAGTAAATAATTTGGGATTCAGTACATAGTGCGCCACCATTCGACATCTCCACAACCTCATGCCACATTGCCTCAGAAAATAAACATTATAGGCTAACTGGGAAGTGAGTTGCTCAATAATAACTGCTTGCTCATAATAGAAATTACTTATGCTACTGGAAAGTACTTTTCACTCCATGAAGTAGTTGTATCCCCGCGGTATCTCCAATGCGGGTTGTCATATTCGTTGTGCGCTGGTTCAAGGTAGAGAATATTGTTAGATTCAATTTTCACAAGAACGCGAACGAATCAAGCCGACAAAACATGAATCGATTTATTAATGGAAGCTGCCATTGTGAGAATAGACCGATTTAGATGAATAAAGTGGGTCCCAAATTATGCATACGCAGCGTCCAGTCGCTGTTTGTTTATAGCTTCTCGTGAGCAACCATCGCCAAATCAGAAGTACCTTCAAACCACGGAAATGCCACTGCCTACCGGGAACAGAGGCATTTCAGATATTTAACGTGTCGCCCGCTGGAGAGGTGGTTTGGAAAGAAATTTTGTGAAACTAGGGTGGGAAATGAAAAGAGAGGGGTTGGGAGAGAGACATTAAGTGAGGCTAGGTTGAGTATTGGGGAGGATGAAGTGATTAAAGGGGGCGCAAAATCAGTACACTCCATTCCCTACATTTGGAATATAAGAGAGAAACAGATGAATGGGCTGGAAATATGGATGCGTGTGAAAGGGCGATGCTCTGACACAGACCTGCAAATGATCAGACCATCTTTAAAGCCTCATACAATCCCAAATGCGGGGATAGGACAGAACCAAATGATACTGTGAATCCCGAAGAACCACATTTCTGGATGGAGAAAAAGGGGACTACGTATTGCGCAGATCACCACAGTGTGGAGATAGCAAGATGGAAATAAAATGAAAGAATTTTACACCTAGAACCGTTCATGGACAGCGCATTCCGCTGCAAAATCGAATGAAGGAGGGTCCCAAGTCATTTCGAGAACCCAGTCGTATGGTCACCATATTGACAGCAGAGCTGATGAAATGATTACATATGATATCACCCACGAAGAGGGAAAGAGTGAAGCAGATATTACCTGCAGCCAAATGCTGAGGACAGCATAGCTCGACAATGGGCAACCATCAATTCCAAGTAGTTGTGACCGAAAATGCAGAGGTGAAGGTCGTGATTTTGAAATTTGGACACATGCTTGTATCAAGGGGAGTGTAGAATTATAAGTAGAATTGAAGAGTTATATGAGAAGGGAATGGGTGTCTGGGGATTCCCATCTCACTTCTCCGGAGGCTCACAAAGGCCTGTCAGCCTGTCAGCCTGATAACTAGTGTTTGGAAGTTAGGTTAGTTAACTGGAAAATAACCGAGACCAGACCGGACCCTAACCGATGAGGACCGCAAAATACTCTAACCGGTGCTAACCGTAACCGCGGTCCGGTCCTCGGTTAGTTCCAAATTTAGAATTATGACTAACCGACAATAACCGGTCATAACCGGTCCTGACCGGTTATTGTATTCAAAATAGTACTGAAATATTCCCCTATTTACAAGCTTTCCAACGGCTCTAAAAACATATTTTTTGGTTCTGAGTTGAGAGAATTATAGCTAACTTAAATGTATGTGATCAATAATAACCTGAGTCACTCATGTGACAATGCAAATGCACATCGTCTCACTCCCACCACCAATTGTCATCGTTGAGCCCATGGTGAATACCCACATTGGGTCAAGCTTTAGATACTGACACATCCACTTCCACCTCCACTGTGACCACCAGGAATCCACAACTGTGCTGTTGCTATACCAAGAGGAACTTGCCACAT
>Ga0307517_10003998_pt1 | contig 22816 bp, 26 predicted proteins | sample 23_EM_MG_FD_194515 | JGI IMG/M metagenome (GOLD analysis project Ga0307517, IMG submission 194515) | Populus trichocarpa ectomycorrhiza microbial communities from riparian zone in the Pacific Northwest, United States - 23_EM | ecosystem: Host-associated > Plants > Roots > Unclassified | place...
TTTCACATTTTACTTATGACAAAATAGACCTAGCTTAACACTTAGCTACTTTTTCGCACTTATTCTACTTTTTTCGCACTTTTTTCCACTTTTTCCACTTAATAAGTAAAATCAACGTTCACTGATGGGCGGACGATCGCGCTCTGCGGGGCCGAAGTGGGGAGATTCACTGGGAAGTTGTTTCGTCGATGTTTTTTTCCAAACGATGTATGTTTCACAGAGGGGCGCGATAGGTGAACTGTGATTTCGTAACCGGCCCGCCATCGGTCACCGTGACGTCTAACCCGAGGGCTACGACGTGGGGAGGAGCAACAGCCCCTTCCGGAGAGACACCTCCAAACGGTATATCCGCAACTATTTTCACGTCCACCGCTCGCAACATGGGTAAAAGGGGCTGAGTAGCTCCGAAGTATGGAACTACTCCCCTAACACCGCGAAATCCTCGAACGTGGCAGGGTTTGGAAAGTAAGAGTGGCCGAGGAGTAGTGGGCCCGCCATGCATAAGTTGGACTTCTCCAGGACTACGGCGCTACCGGAGATGGGGAGCGAGGGAGAGGTCACCACGAGTCGGCGCCGTCCAGGCTAATTTCTCCAACGGTGTTGACCACGAGGGCACGGAGGAGCGGGAAGGGTCCAGAATTGATTCCTGAGGACCTCCGAATGGCCGACCGGTAGTTGGATTCGAAATCGAGGCGTGTCGGATTTGTTTGCTGTGGGGAGGGAGCGACATTACGGTGTCGGCAGTATCAGTGTGAGTGATGATATTATCCAACGCGGGCCCTTTCGCGCGCTCGAGGACGGTCTTCACGTAGGCTGCGCTATGTAATGCAACGTTTTGAAGGAAGGTTCCGCGCTGATGACGGCAGAAAAGCGGCGCAAAGACGGTGTCTTTGGGAGGTAGGGTAGGTGGGGGTGAAGGAAAGGACATCCGACAGGATGGGGTTCATTTGGGCGACGGTGTTCCTCCACTCGAGGGTCGTCGTAGAGGTATCCCGGTCAAGTTGAGGAACTCCGCCGGAAGTGAAGCTGTAGAAGAGGTGAGCGTATCACTCTCGTTTGCGAGAAATAAATGCTGATTAAAAATAAATAAAAAAGTATCATTCTCGTGAGGGGGTCCACAATGATCTTGGTGACGTACGATGGAGAATACACCACATACTTGAGCTCCTCGTTCAGAGCGAAGAGCAGCTGTAAAAGCGATAGGCCCTTTCCAGGGTAAGTTTGTGTTTTCATTGAGGAGGTGAAGAACGTCCAATGCAGGATCGAATGGGGGCCTGGTCGATTATCTCAAGGGACGTCGAGGGAAGGGCTGGGCCCTTTCTGTCATCTTGCTATGGGGTCGGATTTGCTGCTAACAGGTGCCACAATCTATTGATTCGTCAGCCCTACACAAATTCAGGGTCTGGCGTATAAGCCCTCGGTGACCCATGGACATCCGGAGGCTCAATTGAGGCGACCGTCGATGCCTTCATCCAGTTGCCTGAGGCTAGAAGAGAGAGGTAGTCCGTGCGGGAAGTGGAGCCACGTCCATGAGCTCACCGTTGAACGTTGAACGTTGATGCATGATGTCCAGTCTAAGTTACCAGATGCAGCTTGACTAACCATTCCAACCTTGAATTGATCCTCCTGAGGACTCGGAGCTGTTCGCATCCCCCCCGCCGTGCTCAATGGAAAGCCCATAGACGGCCAGGGGCTGACCAATGGGAATGGTTGCCGCCTATTACTCCACCGTCCTTGAATTCGCGTCAAGATTTGTATCAGTTTATCCAATGGAAACCCTCGAATTCAAATTCCCAGCCGCGCGGTGTACCGAGCCGCGGACTTTCAACTTCCTCCATGATCTCGAACTTACCCTCAAACGGGCAGACTCTACTTGAGGATTCCTTCCCAGTTAGACGAGTTGGCTTGACCGCTGTTGCTCCGACCCTGTAATTACCGTCCGGCTGTCTCGAAACAAATACGGGGAACGCGCCTCCGCTAAAGGCTTGATTTCGAAGCGAATCCGTGCCCTCAGTACGTCCTCGGTGACCTGCCCAAAGACATATCCCTGGGATGTTTGCATTAGGGTATTTGCACGAAACGTGGTAAGAACACCCACTCCCCTCTCTTCCTTTCTCTTTCTTCTATTTGTTCAGACGGGAGTCGATTTCCAGTCACGGTCACCACTGGCGTACTGCTTTTTCAGCTTCCTCTATGATCTCGATGAAACATGGGGATTCTATTGAGGGGTTTGGGCTCCGTTAGGTGTATTGACCCAGCCGCTTTTGGATCAACCCTGGGACGTCCCTTTTTCCTCGGGACGAAGGGAAGTGTGTGCTCTCGCTGGAAGACTGATTTCGTAGTGATTTCGCGTTCCTGGCTCGTTCCCGACGAACCATCCAAACATATCCCTCGGAGATTCGCACCGCAGTATTCTTAACTCTGCACTTATAAGCCTAGGCATCGCCCAGACTTGGATAAGGGCACTCCCTCTCTCTCCTGGTTTCCTGCGACTGGGTCACACTTTAGGTCAGATGAATACCACGGAGCCGTTTTCAAACCATGACCCCTCGTCCCTTCAGACCATCGCCGTGAGTTTTTGCCTTCCACCGCGCTCTCATCACCCCGATATCTAAAAGTGACATCCTGAGACACTCACCAAAACCTCTTTTAATTCCACAGTACGCTCAGCGTAAGTCCCCAGCCTACAACCCATCATTCAAAGTCTACCGTTCGTTGATGATCCCCATCCCTCAAGTCGCCGCAATAGTGGTCCTCGTAAGTCCCCCGCACTTGTGGCGTCGGAGTCAATGCTTCAGCTACTCACAATCTTTCTGTCCCGGGCGGTTGTCGATCACCAGGTATACGACTGGCTGACACTCCTCGATCGTGAAGTCGAGCATGTCTGGCGAAGTGAATGGAGTATGCCCAAGATACTCTTTATCATATCCCGGTATGGGACGGTTCTCGATATGTTAATCCTCATCGCCGGTGAGCCAGACTTGGTGCATCGTGGGAGTCTAGGGAATGCTGACAGAAATTCCGCTGAATTGTAGTAAATATTGTTCCGCATGACACGATACATTATCATGCAAGTGGAGGTTGCATGGAGCCATCTGCAGACTGACCAACAGAAACACCCCAGACATGCAATGTCCTCTCCCAAGTGACCTTATGTGAGAGGAAACACCACCCCCAGAGCTCGTTCATGTTCAACTATTTATTTGCTGGTGACAGGGTCGGCATTCTTCGGAATTTTTATCTCAGAATGTCAGACATAGGAACCGCGTTTGATCTCCTCGGTGCTGACCCTCAACTGTATCCAGCCATCCTCCTGTTGAGAACCATCGCGATATACTCAGGGTCGAAGCAAGTTGTCATTCTTCTATCAATCGTTTATACGGTCTGTCTCTAGGACAAACGCCTGGGATTACGCGGCTCACCGGATATACAGGCATCCATCGCGGCCGGAATAGCAATTAACTGTTATTTTCTCCGCGCACTCTCCGGTGAGTAATTTTCAGGTCTGCGTGGCTGAAATATCCCTGACTGGTGCTATCCGATCAGCTGCCGGGAAATACGGCGACGACGACATCTACCCCACGCTCGCTATGTGTTACTACGTGCAACTCTCGGAGAGGATGTATTTCTTCGTCTACGACCTTGCAGCACTCCTCTGTTTTGAAATAAGTAATAATTTCATAATTTGTGCTGCCACTCATCAACTGATCCCGATTGTAGTCGTCGTTGTTTTGACCATCTGGAGAGGGTTCCGTGATTGTACGCCTACGTTACCCCCCAGTCGATCGTGGTGCTCAATCTCTCCACTAGTTTCCTCAGGCACTCCATTGGTAAGGGTGGTGTACCGGGACGGTGAGCCGCTCACAACCACTCTCTCACCAAAAGCTAACAATGCATCTGTCAGCTGTCGGCTTCTTCCTCGTGTTACTCGGTAAGGAACCCCTCGATTCATAGATCCAATGCTAAACGGGGGACTCCAGTCCTGTCTGGTGTTTCTGCGTTCCTTGTTCACCTGGTAAGCGGGATTCATACAACCTTCTGGTTCGGAATCTGACAACTACTCGCTTTTCATGCGGCCCCAGGTCAACGGGCTCATGGTTGCTCCCCTTCGAACCTTTCATAGCATCATCTGTTGTCGAATCTTGCTAAATCTCAGAAGAGCTGCGTCGCCGAGAGGTCCCTCAACAATTCTAAGGTCAATCGGTCTCGCGTTCACGACCGCCCCTGGGCGGGAAACGAGCCAGGCCGAAACGATTCGGCTCGAGACGCACGGTACGCGGAATGACGAGGAGGGTTTCCGTCGGCGGACGGACGAGGATTTCGTTGTGGGATCCAGTAGTTGATCGTTTCGCTTTTTTTGTCTTTGCATTTGTTATTTATTGGGGCTACGTCCTCAGGTAGATATCACAGTTCGAGATTTGGACACCCACGGCGGGAACGGAGCGACGCCAAAACTTATTTTGTCCGGCCGGATAGCTGAAAGGGAGCGCGCACCGCCCGTTTTTTGCGATTCTATCCCCAGTAGCAAATCTCTGTCTCTTCACCGTCCTCAAAATGCTGTATCCGACGACTGGAATACAGAACGCGTCCGGGGCAGCGGCCGTGGGTGCCGAGACTTTCGATGAGATATCGCTCTGGTGGGGACTGATGGGGTGATGCGGGGGTAGTAGATGAAGTGAAATGGACTGAAAGTTAGCCGTGCAGAGGTTCTCTGTAAGTCCAACTCGAGGGCCGGTAGAGAAAAACCGGGACCTAACCGCACGCGGCATCGGGTGGCGACGAAAGCAAATTCAGGCGAGCGAAGTTACTTGAATTAATGAGGGAACGGGAAAAACTCCACGAATCTACCACGAATATGTACACAGAGGTGCGTTGTATGGAACCCTAATGATCGTTTTTCAACCACATCTCGTCATAACAATAGACCGTACCAACCCATTGCCTCAGCCCCTCCGCCATCGCTGCGGGAGTTCTCCCCATCCGAATCGTCACGCGTTCGAATGGTACCCCCAGCAGGTGCTGCCACGCTGCGAGTCCCACAATGGCCGCTACACATTGTTCATCGGACGAAAACAATGGATGTGTGATCGTGAGGTCCTTGACTGGGGGGAATACAACAGGTTCCTCGATGCCGCTGAACTCCGGAGTATGGAAGGAAGGGGGAAGGTATGGTTGTAGATCGCAACAGTAGATGGTCAACTCCTCCAGAGGGCCCAGAGACTTAAATAGTCGTCCGAGCCCATTAGCGATATGCGCGTCCTCTGTGGAACCGATAGAAAGGAAACTGTGGCAAATGCGGAGGCGCTTAACGTTGGCCAGTTGTGGGTGATCCTGGATGAACTTAGAAGCCTGAGAAAATACTTCGTTGTGCATCTCCATAGGGGGCAGATCAAACTCGTCCTCGTCTTCATCGCTTGCGATAACTCTGAAAATCAAGTTAATGACAGTCGCATCGGGGGACCGGAAGATGAGGGAACATGTAATGACGGGATTCGGGTCGATTTTTATCTCGAGTGTGACTTCCTCGGCCGGACTTGTTGCGTACTGACGAACGATCGTGTTCCACGAAACCAGAGTGGGGAAAATTTCCTGGGGAGTCGTTTCGTCGATGTCTTTCTCGTGTACGAACGATGTGCACTTCGCGGAGGGGCACGATAGGTGGGCTGCGATTCTATAACCGGGTCCGCCATCGGTCACGTCCAGGCAGAAGGCCTCGACGTTGGGAAGAACGACAACCCTTTCCGGAGGGACGCCTTCAAACGATATATTCGCAGCTATCTTCACGTCCACCGCTTGCAACATGGGTGAGGCTTCCAAGAAGCTGAGTAGCTCCGAAGCATGGAACTCCTCCCCTAACACCGCGAACAATTCGAATGTGGTAAGGTTTGGAAAGGCAAAATGGCTTAAGAATGGGGACCCTTCCGTGTGTAAGTGGAACTTGTCCAAGGTCACGGCGTTACTGAAGAGGGGGAGCGAAGGAAAGGTTATCAGGCCGGTGCCGTCCAGGTTAATTTCCTCGACAGCGTTGACTATGAGGGTACGGAGAAGTGGAAAGGGCCCAGGATTGACTTCCGAGAACCTTTGAATGTCCACCCAGTTGTTGCATGCGAAATCAAGGTATCTGATTTGATTATTGTGGGGAGGGAGCAGCGTCATGGAACCGATAGGATCCTTGCGACTGACGATAACATCCAGCGCGGACCCTTTCGCGCGCTCGAGGAGAGTCGTCACGTAGAATGCGCCCTTTGAGAGGCCCAGCTGGGACCATAATGTGGCGTATTGAAGGAAGGTTCTGCGCCAATGGCGGCATACGAAAGTGACGCGGAAACGGTCTTTCTGGGAGTCGAGATGGGTGGGGATGAGGGAAAGGACATCCAGTGGGATGCAGTTTATTCGGATGAAGGAGTTCCTCCATTCGCGGATAGTCGCCAACGCGGTCGAGGCATCCTGGTCAAGTTGAGAAACCTTATCGAAGGTGAAGCTGCGAAGGAGATCAACACAGAGTCGCTCCTCCGAAACAGTCCACAATGATCTTGGGTGACGTACGATGGGGAATACGCCGTGTGCTTGAGCTCTTCATTCAGAGCAAAGACGAGTTGTGAAAGCGATAGACCCTTTCCGGGGTAAGCTTGTGTTTCCATTGAGGATATGAAGAACGTGGAAGGAAATGTCGAATGTTGGTCATCTCACTTGGGAAACCCTAACATAGCGCGATCGACGAGTGGAATCCTCTAAACGATGCACGATCAAGTTGCTCACACCGACGACGTGAGTGCCGAAAAGTCCAATCCCCGTGTATAACGATCGTATGAAATGAGCAAAAGTACATAATGATAGTGAGTGTATATAGGAGTGTTGGCGACAAAGACCGTAGGGTAAAACCGAAAGTCCCGCAGAAACGCAACCTGGAAGAGGGACAGCGATCACGACGCCGTGGCGATGAGAACCCTCGAAGCAGGATCCATCTTCCCCTTCTTCCCCCTCCCAGGTCCGCCTCTCTTCTTCACCACTGCCGGTGCCTCGCCTGGTGCACCAGCCTGCCCTGGTGTTCCAGCTTGACCCATGGTCGATGTCTGCATCACGCCGATAGTTCCACCAACATTCCCTGGTTGAGATCCTGCTATGGCCATCTGTTGGGCGCCTCCGCCGGTCCCAACGTTCATGTTGATAACTCCATTTATTCCTCCGACCAACCCACTCACGACGCCAGGGACTCCGCCACCCCCGCCACCACTAGTTCCCGGCAACGTGGGATCTTTCTCCTTCTTCGGTTTCTTCTTCGTGGCAGCGTTCGTCGATTTCCCACCAGCGATCTGCCCGAGAGGTCCCATCTTCGTTTGGGCCAGGCTTGGCACATCGTCCGGAAGGACGAGTAATGCAGGTGATTGAGACTGTATAGGCTGTTGCACAGTCGGTTGTGGTAGTGTCAAGAAAGGGAGAGGTGGCGGTAGCAGAAGCCCTGAGATAGATGGTGTAGGTTGTGATGTCGAAGGATCCCTGACCGCTGTGATGCCATCCACGGTGGGAGGTGGGAGTTTGGAGGGAGTAAGCTGAGATTGTGCGAGGGTATCGAAACGAGACTTGTAGAAAGGTCGCAAGAGTCCAATAACTTCGTCTTCCATCCTCGTTGACTCGAGTGGGGTGAATGGAGGTGGCGGTGGGAAGGGTGGTGGAGGTTCCATCGGTTTGCTTCTGCACCGCGAACAGAAATACCGTAGATGAGCGAGGGAGCAAGGAACACGCAAGTAGTGGTTTCACGTACGGTAGAGAGCTCCCAGCGCCCATCCTCGTTCCTTTCGGCCGTAGAAGCTTCTTCGGAACGGAAAGAGTTGATACCCCGAGCTCGGAGGTGATACCAAGCTCGCGAAGACCCAGGAAATCCTCCCCAAACATATCGGCAAACCCGCCAATGACGAATGGGTTGTCTTCACCCTCAACCTCGTCGCCGAAGAGAGCGTCATCATCGATAACACCGGCTTCGTTCGTCTGTTTGTTAAGCTGTAAGTGGCCGAAGGGAGGGGGGGCACAACTGGACAAGGCTCACGATTTCTTGGTATGCATTGTCCAACTTCTTCCCTAATTCGGATAACCTACCGCCGTACCTGACGACGTCGTCCTGAATGTATCGTTCTAGATCCCCCACACTGGTGATACCGCTCTCAAATAGCGTATGCAGAATGATTTCCTGAGGGACAGAATGAATACGGTGGAATCCGACGTTGCATGTTTCGGACCCACCTCAGAAGACATCTTCTTTCCATACTTTTCCGACAGAAATTGTATCGTCCGCCCGACATTCAATAGGTATTCTGAAGCAACTCCAGTAAGCACGTCTAAAGCTATCTTCGATGTCCCTAGGAAAAGTATAAGCGTCGGCAGGCGGTGAAGCAGATGAGATACTTACCTTGGAAACCAGCATGCTCTAATACCTTCTCTCCCATCCAATGTAAGCAGTTCCCAGCGTCCTGTGGGCCAACATCGTAATCTTCATCTGACCGCCGCGACCATGGATTGATATTGCTCAGAGGTTCCAGGTTTGTCAAAATCGGGCCTCCAGAGTAATCGAGAGGTTCTGGTGGTCCACCAAAGGTGGCAGAGGGGCCAGGTAACGCAAGCCCACCCTCCTCAGTCGCGGCTTCTTTACTCTCCTTGAGACTTGAGAACTTGGAATGTGTTACCCGGAGGTGTCGCATGGTGGTGAGGTTCTTGTTGATCAGCCCAAGGAGTGTCTTGTTGGCAGCATGAGAGTCCTCCTTCGGGGCCTTCTTCCGCCGCTTCCGTCGAGGCTTCGACGTCCCCAGGGTCCCCGCCTGCCCGGCAGCAGTGAACGGAGGCGGACTACCCGGGTTGGATGAAGAGTGCTGCAAAGCAGGAAAACCGTTGCCAATGAACTGATCGCATTGCATGACCTCCCACCACAGGTCAACCCTCCGCTTCCCAGCAGAAGACGAGCGTCGAGACCGTTTCCGTGGCCGTTCCGTGGCCGTGCCATTCCTAAGAATTCGGAATCAGAAAATCTCGCGCGGCATATTTGAGCGCCGACATACAGTTTCCGCTTGTCACCTGTAAGGGCGGTCTCTTCCTCCGAGTCCGGGTCTACAAATTCGTCCGGATCTTCGAGGGTAAATTCCCTCAATCGATTCTCGATATTCGACTCTTCGACATCCAGTTCCTCATCGGCAGTCTTGAACAAGCTCATCCCTTCCGCCGTGCGAACGATCGCAGGACTATCCGGGAAGGAAACATCCTTCGATTTCTTCTTTGAGAGCGAGCTAGGCGGGATTCGGATGGTGGATTTCGCGGGAGAGTGTGATGACGTTGGGGTACCAGAGAGTGATCTAGAATGGCCGTTAATCCCATTAGGTTTGATGAGGATCGAAGGTGTCCGTCCGGGGAGGTCGCTGGGTATGAGTGGGTCCGAGCGTTCTTTCCGATCCGTGATGTTCTTCAACAGTCTCTCAGCCTTGATTTGAAGACGTTTTGCACATTGACGCAGTGGGTGATCCTATCAGGTCCGCGTGAAAACTTGAGCGATCATCGCGACGCGCGTGATTGAAGTGACGAACCAGAACAGCATTGTATGTGAGACAGTTAGACCAGATGAGGTCGAGGTCGTCCTTGAACTCCCGCTTTGACTTGTAATTCCTTCCCTTGACTCTCTTGAGCATGGTTTGAAAGTCCATTGGGGTCGAGATCACTGCGTGCTTAAGCGTTAACCAAACCAACAAACAAACACTACAAATGATCACACTCACCCTCATAGTAATCCGGGACGTCGCTCCTCGAGACGGGTTTCAAAAACGCCTCCGCGTCGTGGTTATCCTATCGAACGGCAGTCGGTTTAGAACACAGTTGCGCCGTGCCACTTTCAGTTGGATTGGATTACCAAAGTCACAGTACGAAGGTCGGTCAGAAGACCTTCAAGTGATTCATAGAACGCATCCGAAATTTTCGCATCCTGACTTTGGCGCTACAAACTGGCATGAAGCTGGACGATCATGAGGGTGTTTGCGAGGATGACCCACCCTTCCCTCCTTGACGGTGGATAACAGAAGCTTGAGGTCGGTGTCGGCTAAGGAAGCCTTGACCTGACTCTCGGTCAGGGTACGTAACAAGTTCTGATGTAGGGTGAGGTCAAAAAACGGAGAGGAAACGAAGCGGAGGGCGCGTACGTTCATGTGGCTTTATCCGTGGTGGTGGAAGCGGAACAACATCAAGCGTTACCGTCGGCAAACGCCGACGCTCCAGAAACGGGCCAGAGCGCGTTTTCTGGTTCTCAAATTTTCGCGAATTTTTAGAGAAGTTCCTGCGGACTTCATCACAACCCCGTCTTGTGTCGAGGCCGTAACAAATCTTCTCTCTAAAAAAATTTCTTCTTTTGTTTGGGCAAAATTTCAAGGGTGAAGTGCCAGGCGTTGTAAGCGTGAGAACCCCGTTCCTTCTTCAAGTCGATCTCGCACCTACAACATGTGGTACGGGATCCAGCGCTCTCTCCCTGCGTGTTGACGCTAAAAGGCGATAGCAAGCACGTCCTAAATGCCCAGGTTTCCATCCGCGCGCCCTGCTGCAAGCAGTGGTTCGATTGTGCAGAATGCCACGCAGAAACACAGTCTCACAAGCTCGCCAAGTCGACGGAGATGACATTCATCTGCAAGAAATGCAAGAAAGCCTTCAGGAAAGATGCCACGGAGTTTGACGAGAGCGACGAATACTGTCCTTATTGTGACAACCACTTTGTGAGTGCCGAGTCTGTGTCCTTTACCGTTGACACTGAGCGCGATATTTTAGGTCCTGGACGCTGTGACACCCAAGGCTGCATTGAGAGTGGAAGGCGAGGACCCAAGGGTGGATGCGAGGTATGAGTTCTTGTGCGTTTCGTCATGTCCAGGTCGTTAACTTTGTCCCAAGGATGCTCAAAGACGAACGCACGAAGATCGACCCAAGCCGCTCAATCCACCACCAAGATACATCAGATAGGCTGGAGTGATTTGAGGTCATTTGTGTGGTTCAACCGAACCATGGTTTGGCCCCATTTCGTCCCCCACAATGCGCTACACGTGTACATCTATACGAACTGGTTCCACACAACATTCTCAATGCATGATCGTCACCCTTGATTACTCGTGTCAAGTTCCCAGAGAGCCGACCACAAGATTTCCACATATTCTCATACATACGCGGTTTACAATCGATTCACATACATACATACTGGTATTTACCAAGAAAAATAACAAGTCCACGGTATCGAACAAGGACCCATTAAGAGCAGTTCGATGGTCTAAGCATCGCAATCAAGCCCACCATTCAAGAACCCAAGATCTCTGACACTCGACACTGCCATGAGCAACTCGTGGGATTCGCTGAAGCCCTTCAGCATCATCGCGATCTCGTCCAAAGCATAATCCTCGACCTCCTCGGACCACATGAGCAATTCCTTCTTGTCTTCGCTCCCCGGAGCCCTGGCTTCTTCCGAACGTTTCTTCCTCTTGTCGGCCATACTCTGGAGTTGGCGCCGAGTACCCTCCATAATCCCATCGTGTATCTGAGTGGAGAGGCCCACAGCGCCACCGACGACGTTCATACAACCTGTGAAACACTTATACAAGGACGAGAGGAAATTGATGTCGCGTTCCGTTGCAATACAGTTGACGAGCTGGGAGAAGGTCGCAGAGACCATCTCATTCGTCAGCGTGCCACTGTTCTTGCCGCACAACAACAGCCGCGGCATCAACCTACCGGAATCGAGTCAGTGAGTAAATCGATACAAAAGATTTAGAATTAGAAAGGGGCGACCCACAAAGCAGCCGTCTCCTGAACCCCAACGTGGAAGTAGAACCGCAGCGCAGGCAATACAAGTTCAAAGCTTTGCGTCAGATAAGGTGCAAAGCTTCCGCCAAGAGTGGACACATAGACGAGAAGCATCTCCAAGGCCTGACACTTCTCTTCCAACACCGCGGACTTTATCCCCACACTCTGACCCTCTAGCTGGATCGTGGTCCAAGCGTCACTTTCATATCGCTCGTCCTCCTCGTCTGAGAAGCGGTAAGCCTGCGATCCCCGGGAATCTATTAAGGGACAAACCTATCACAGATACATCCGCTTTTGCGCTCGCAGCCCGCAGGAGAGGCGGCATCACGACGGGCAAGTATGGCTCGAACTCCGGTCCCAGAGCTTGGCAAATCTTGGCCCAGGAAGCGATGAGGTATGAACTCAGGAGCGTATCGTCAGGTTCGATGGGGCTATCTATTCTCATCGCGGTTATCCTTCCGTGCGGTCAGCGGGAGGACATAACACGTACTTTGAATTTGCATGAGGAGTTCGCACAACTTGCGAGAATCTTCTCGGAAAATATCTCGGCCAACGGCAATTGCTGGTCGAACAAATGTGAGTGGAACGCGCTAGACGGGAATAAATGGAACTCACCAACCAATCCGGCGCATTCCATGGCTTTCAGCCGTAGTTTATGGTATTCCGATCCTTTAGCGTTTTGCAAAACGCTCAGAAGCAAGGGCATGATCGCAGCATAATGCTGATGGAATGGATTCCAGATGAGCACGAATGTGTGGGGGAATAGTTCGTCGACTCGTACCTTTGTAAACCCTTTCTCGCTAACATCCGCGACCATAGCCAACGACGTAATGACCTGCTCTTGAACATACCTCTTCGGCTGTTTGCCACTCTCAGCGGGCGGGTTCAGTAGTTTCAGCAACCGTTCCACTATTGCATCCAGGTATAAAATTATGATGGTCGATCCCGATCCCTCGCAGAAGTTGATTAACGCAGCCGCTGCGTGTGAGTGCACACTGAAGTCAGAAAGGGATAGCCCGTGTGCGTCAATGGACGGATGATTGATATGGAGATCGTGCTTTACGTACCGAGCCTCTGGGGCCTCTAATGTAGGTATCAGTGCAGCAAAGATTTGTTGGTGGTACCCGGCCTGGATCACTTCCTATGGCAGGTCATCAATATGATTGGAAACGAAGGATACACGCTCAGAGTTACTTCAAGATCTGTGCAGAGCTGACCACTGGGGTTGGAACTTGTGAGCGATCTCACGTGGAGTAGGTGAGGGCATCGACCTTACATGCACTGGCAGGCAGCGTGTCTTACACGTGGGTGAGTGTCCTTGAACCGCGGAGTGACAAGACTGGGATGGTGAAGGGTCAGGACAATAAACAGGGCACCTGCGTAAAACGTACTCGACGACTGTTCCGAGTTCACGTTGCATAACCTGCACAAGGGTCATGCCTCTGACGGGAGATATAGGTGACAAGTTGAACGAACCTGGGACGTCCCTTCAGCCATGGCCGCTACAGCCATAAGGCCAGCATGCCGTTGCCTCCAATCGTGGCTTGCCAACATCGCGGGTATTTGTTGGAAAGCCGACGGCAGGACGGTTTCCCCTCCACATGCACAAGCTATGCGATCTAGTGCTTGTTCGTACTCTTGCGGGTACGTGTCGTCCGTGGGATCGTCAGAGGGCTGGGCGTTGGCACTTAAGTTATCAACCTTGTAAGGTATAATCTCTGAATGGCTTACATCGGCTTCGAGCCAGAGTGGAGTAGAGTCCTCTTCGATTTCTCCCATGCCCTCTAAACATCCTTTAATTATGACCGGTATCCATCCTTCCACCCGTTTTACCATTGATGGCTTGCTCTCACTTAGGCTTACCATAAACTCGAGAGCTGCCTTCCGAATCTCCTCACCCTCTTCATCTTTCGGCTCGTCTTTCGCTTTCCCAGCGCCTGCCGGAGGGAAATCGAACGTGAAAGAACCCTCGGTAGGGTATGGTTTCGAGATCGTCGGTGTTGGACCAGGGTCGGCAGACGGCAGCAAAAGGGTTGGGACAAAGGCTAGTAATGCGGGCAGATGAGGCGCGAAGAGATCCGGGCACGTGGTCAAGGGAGTCAGTGTGGAGAGGAACTTGGCGATTTGGTTGTGGGGGACGGATGGAAGGGTATTAAGTATTGGATACATCAGGGATAAAGTTTGTGCCTGCTGATGTTCATCGCAACTAGAAAGATATTCGACTGCCGCCCCCAAGGCGGCTAATCGGACCTGAAAATAAATATAAATTTTGGGAGCCCGGGCGGGTGTAAGGACGACGAACATCGATACTCTCCCTGTCTTCCAGGCCACGCTGCAGCGTTCCGAGTATGGTTTCGACTTGCAGATCTAGGATTATATTGGGGCTGCTAGTGAAAATCCGGTAGGCAATCTCTCGGCCCATGGGATCGGGATCGTGGACTAGCTTGAATATTTCGTTTTGGAGCGCGTGCCACGGACGACCGTTTCGCATGGCGTGATTCGCGACGTCGGAAACTGTGTCTGCAGCCTTTCGCCTGACCACTAGGACAGGCTCGTGAACAATAGATTGTAAGAGTAGTCGTTCCAAAGTTGCCAAGGTCTGCGCCGAAAGGTGATCATAGAGTGTTATTGCAACTGAATTGGATGTGTGTTGGGGTGATGGACGGAATAATAGTCGACGCAGTAGGACGAGGGAGAATGATCTCATCTGAAATGGGGAGAAAATTAGACGTTGATCCGTCGACGCAGATGGAAAAGATGGGGGGATCATTTGGAGATTGGGATCGCCCAGCCGTACTAGAGTGATCATCCATTGGCAAGGTGACCCAGGGGATGCCCTTTCGCTGGTGCGGGATCACGGGGGAGTAACATGCGCAGCAAGGGTCTACGTGTACACTTGCATGGTTATGGGCATACTCACCACTTCCGTGTCTGCTGCTGTTGCGAATTGTGCGAGTGCAAGGAGGTAGAGCTCTGGCGTTTGCGCCAGTCTCTCATTAACAGCATTTTCTGCGCTGGCAAAAGGGTCAAAGGCGAGTGCGGAGAGTCTCGTATGATCCATACTTTGAGCGGATCTGATTGTCTCCCAGGACGAGATTGGAGAGAATCTGGGTCAGCTCGGTGGTGACTTCTTGCGGCACGACCGGGTCCATCAAGCTGGATCGACTGATTAAGGAGATGGTATGGATTTCGTGTTTAAGGGCGGAGGGCGTAATGGAGGTGGAGGAGAAGCATATATACAGAAATCGTTTAATCGGAAGAAATAAAAGCAATTTGTATTCCTCTAACCGGGCGCCTCGGCGGAACGCCAGCAAGCGCCTACAGCCATCTGTGTTGAGTCCTTGTTGTCTGTCAAGACGTAACCCAGCGACAGCTGAGGGCGGCTGGAGATAAGAGGGGCCCTTTACTTGGGGTACTGTCTGGTCGCAGCGCCAGGCGGTCGATCCGATAACGAAAACCAATTTTCTTTTTCTCTGTTGCCAGGCGGCGAGTCCGCGCCCCCAACTGAACTGTATCGACACCAACGTGGAGTGGGCTTCGCATCTCTCCGCGAGTGCCCTGGCGGATTCCTTCCTGGATTCAGAGATTACCTCAGGCGCAAACCCCCGAGGTTGCCTGTTCCTGATCGGATGATCACTCATCACCGCTGCCGCATGGCCAGCCTCACACAACGTCCGCTACATTCACCACGCACCACCGTCGTGCGCAGGTGTTTGTATCGTGGAGCGGTAAAACACGCCCAACTATCGTTGTGTTGCGTGAGACCTTTCAATGAGAATTGAACAGCTTGAATGTACCCACCAATGATGACGGAAGTTGTCCGTCCCGGAATCAAACCCAGGAACCTGCCGGGGGCAAATGTAAAGAGTTGTTGACCCTGACCGCAGTCACTGGTGACCGGCGAGGATTGTTGGGGAGGGCCGCTCGGAGGGGTACCAGGATGTTTCCGGTCCCCCGATCACCCGCACTTTCAACGTTGCCCATGGAGCGTCTCCTGTTTCCCACAGAGAAACAACTTCAAAATGCCTGGACAACTTGCTCGGAAATCGAAAAACCTGGGGTAGAGATCTTACCTCTGGACGACCATAAGCTGCAAGTACACAAGGTCACGCATTCGACATCTCACCACCTAGTTTCGCCTCCCATCAGCGTTGGATCAGCAGCCCCGAACGTCGCATGGGAAGCTTTCTACCCAAAAGGGAGCATCAATCCAAAGAATTCAATCCCCGGTGGCTTTGGATTTTATCTCTCTGGACCCCCGGAGTTTCTAGCCGGCCTGAGAACCGCAAATGAAGTCTTGTTCAGTTACTCGGTGATGTTCGATAAGGAATGGGACTTTGTCAAGGGCGGTAAACTCCCGGGAATGTGTGAGTGCGGAATGCTTACCTCATCCGTGTTCCCACGAGCGTGATTGCTCTGTAGTTGGCGGGGAGGGTCGTTCCGCATATGGGTGTACAGGGGGGCGGAAAGACGAGAGATGTCGATGCTTCTCCCTCCGGCTGATGTGGAGGTTCGTCGCTCGTATATCCCCAATAAAAATAAGAGGTCCAACTGTGTTATTGTTATAAACAGGCAGGGGGGATCCGGCGAGATCTACACGTACATGCCAGAATTTGAGAAGAACACCAGGGAACTTCTGGCCGTCCCGCCCAAATCTCACGGGAACTTCCAATACGGATTCTCTGTCGGTCGTGGCGCCTTTGTGTTTCCGCGTGGGCGGTGGGCCACGGTCGCCGAAAGGGTCAAACTGAACGACCCAGGAGAGGAGAACGGTAGCAGCAAGGAAGCCTTCATCCCTGTAATGCATTTCTCACCCACTTTCCAGGAGAACTTGAACTTTGGGTCGATGGGAGGGTTGTCATCTCTGTGAAAGGGTTGATATATCGCGTAAACTCCGCCTCCAAAGTACAGGGCGCCCATTTCGAAACTTTTTTCGGCGGTAAGGTCCTCATTTGGCTCATCATTCATTTTCTTGAGCATACCGCAGGACACACCGATGACTGGGCGTCACCAAAAGACCAGAGAGCATGGTTTGCCAACGTGTCCGGTGCGATACTAGGGTGAGGGGTCATGTGACATACAGTTTACGATGTGTAGCAACCGTGGGAATAGTTTACCAGGACTTGAGCAAAAGAAAAAGTTTGATGCCGATCACAGTCCGAGTCCCCCCCCACCGCGCTTTCCTCCGGAGTTCGTCTACCTACGGCTCAAGATGTCCGAGGATACGACGCATGACGAAGAAGAGCGACCAACCAAGAGGTTCAAGGTCTGTTCGCCGACATAACGACGGCAATAGCGTTGATACCAGCCACTGTTATTAGCACCTCTCGCACAAGCAAAGCTTGAAGAATGTCCATCTGCCTTCTGCTTTGGAACAGTCGCGGTTTGACGATGATATTCCGGTGAGTACCACTCGAGGCTTGTGTTAGGTGGGTTCTGACGAGAGATACAGGACAGTGATTCGCATTTCCACCAAGCATTAGACCATTGGCGGCAACTGAATCTCGCACCAAGCTTTATCCAGTTCGCGAACAAGGCGGGCGGCCTCTCTGCTTCAATGCCGCTGCTACTTCATCACCATGGCCAAATCGTGGAGTTGTGGGTTACCGCACTGGATGTTGGGGATAACGAGGCTTTGAAAGCCTTGCTCGAGTGCGTCTCATCATTCCGATCGTAACTTCTCGGTTCTAAAATACCTATAGCCTTCTCCAGAAGTTAGCACACGATCTCCGAGCAACATTGACACCCCACTTTGAGAGCCTGACATCAAAGCTTGTCCCGCTGCTGCGTCGTGCGATACCCTCAGATGCTCTCACCAGCCTTCTCGCGACCTTCTCTGCCCTTTTCAAGTATATCATGATTCCGTCCGACGACTTCGACGTAGTTCAGAGGGTCTGGACATCTTTTCGGGAAGCTCTTTTAAAATGCAGCCCAGAAGTTCGCCAGGCAACGGCAGAGGTCTGGGGTGTACTTGTTCGAAAAGTGAAACTGCCAACGCGCACTAAGCTCGTTACTCTGTTGGTTTCCGATTTAAATGGGGTTGAGGATTTAATACCCTGGGTGATCGTGGATGCATGCAAGGTGAGTCCCACTTGACAGTGAGCCTGCCAGAAATACTAAATTTCCCGCCTAGTCTGTCGCCCAGAGTATTCATACTGCGGCTCCCTCCATCATTTCGCAAATGCTTCATTGTTATGTCGGCACACCGGCGGCCGCGATCGAGCTTTACCACGTTATTCGTCGAATCTTAACAGCGTTGATTCATACTGTCAACACTGCGGAACAGTTTTCACCGTTCACGAATGTTGTGATAGATACATTCAAATCCGCCGTGGCCTCCAGCGCTGAAAAGACCACCAAGGTCCTCCCCGTGGTTGTCACAATCTGTTCCGTTCGGCACGGGTCCCGCCTCACCCGTAAGTCATACCGATGTTCCGTTTATGCCAGCCCACTCATTCCCACCGACAGCATCACAGCTGAAAGAGGTGACCGTGATTCTCAACAACGTCACACCGACCGAGGGGAACCGCATACCACTCCTGCAGTTGTCGACTTCCGTGCTCATTGCAGGAGACAGTCCGTTCTGGGTGACCGCGGGCAAAGAAATCATCGTGAGGAGCTGGGAAACGGACATCTCTTTTGCGATTGAGCTCTCAGGCTCTCTATGCAGGCTCGGTTGGGGTGGATGGAAATCGTTCGGCCTGCAGTACGTCTTGAAACACACCCACCGCGCCCTCGAAGCTACCCCAAACAAGATGTTACGATTGCTTGCCTGGTTGGTTGAAGAACAGAAGTTGACCGCTGTCGATGCTGTCTGGAAACAAAGGATCGAGGGGTGGGTCGAGAAGAGGCTTCTGGCGATAAATTGGCAAGGTTCGAAAGAGGATGTAAGTGATGCTTGTTGCGAGAGCCTCCACACAACCAAATAACGCTTGTCTGACAGGTTGGCCAACTGTGTGACATCCTAACCCTCTCACCGCTCCTTCCCAACGTAAACGCGATGCTCGATCAAATTGTCCAGCATGCCTTGGCCACAGATGAACCGCTAGAAGACTTCCGGGGTACCCCATACAACGCGTCCTTGGTCCTGGGAATATGCTTGAAATCGTTCTTGGGCCAAACTAGGTCATCAAAGCCATCCACCTCCTCCCCTGACCTAGCTGAGTTATGTCAACGATGGGGCTGGTCCGAGAGTGTTACGGATGCTTTGGCATCTTTGACCACATCGGGGTATGTTGAGACCGTGGCACAGCTTTTGGTTTTCGTAGTTGACGCCATTCAAGTTCTGGATGTCTTAGCCGCTCCCCGTTGGACAGAACCTATACAAGCCTGAAAGAATCGTTATTGTCACACTCACAGTCATTACGGTTAAACGTTTTGCGTATCCTTTCTTCCTCCCTCGTAACGAAATCTCCCGAAGAACGAGAGGTTATCAAGAGGTGTTTGCAATGCGAAAACATCTCGATCGATGTCGAAGGCTCTCGAGAGCGTGCTCTGTGGATTGGAAGATTACCCCAGGTTGTTCCAGATGGTCGATCTGTCGCCTCCGATATCGCTGTTGGCTGGTTGGTTTGTAAGTCACAATCAATTTCCACCTACAACACGTACGAATCTCAAATTCTCTCGCAGCCCAATTAAAAGTAAATCTACGACCATTGTGGGCTCCAGCCATGAAGGCTCTGTCCGAACTCTCAACTCGATGCGATCCCGTCGTCTGGTCTGCCCTGTTTGAAGATTTGCGTCGGCTATCTGAGGGTCGAAGCCTCGGGGTATCTCCTGAATGGGCAAGTGAGTCCACTTCTGACGATGGGGACGATATCCAAGAGGAGGAACGCACGTGGCAAGACCCTTCAGCCCACAAGATGCGCATTGCAGTTTCCAGCTGGACGAACGATCAAGTTCTTAGACGGAAGATCGTCAAGGTATGACATCCATCGCGTAGAACTGGCCCCATTTGCTGAAACTCTCCAAAGATGCAGACTTCCGGTGATAGGTTTGACCCCATGTCCTACCACAGGCAACTCCTCGGGGCATTGTGCGAGTGTTCGTCGCTTGCGGAGAAGCATAACCGTGACCTTATCCCACTGTTCCTATCGACCATCCCTAATCACGACTCCCCCGCGAAGAACGATCGACGCAAGTTAGCATTATGGCTGACTCTCTTCTCCAAGTTTTCCAATCCGAAGGCGTTATATGCGACAGGGGATCTCCGGTCACTCTACACCACGTTATTGTCACACTCAGACCGATCCCTCCAACGACTTGCCTTGAAGTGCATATTAACGTACCGCCCTCCACATCTCACCCCTCACCAAGATACCCTCACGGCATTGTTGGACGACACACGGTGGAGAGATGAACTCACGAAGCTCAATCTGGACGAAATTAGTGATAAGGACCGACCGGAATTCGTTGAGACCTTTATCCGACTCCTCTACGGGCTGATGCTGGAGAAGCGAGGGAATTCGAAGACCGGAGAGCGACGTGGGGCAGTGATTTCTGCTTTTGCAGGATGCCGAGATGAAGAACTTGGACTCTTCGTCGAACTCATGCTCGGGCCCCTCCGCAGAGAGGACCTTACGGACGTGGAGGGGCAGTTCGTTGACAGGCCGGTGCCAGAGTCATTCTCGGAAGCGCAGCAGGTTGGATACCTGAACTTGCTCGAGGGTGTTCTGAGGAACCTGGGTTCCCGCCTCCTTCCCTTTTGGCCCATTCTGCTCGGCGGTACTCTGGACATACTTGCCCAGGCGCAGAAGCGAATTGAAGCGGAGAAGAGTGGTGGCGAAGCTCCAGAGCCTGAGGAGGAATTAGGGGAGGAAGAGACTAAAGTATCTGCGAATACCACAAGGACCATCAGGACCATCAGGCAACTATCGCTGAAACGGCTCGCTCAATTCTGCAAGTCCCCCGTACAGTTCGACTTCACTCCCTTCATTCAGCCCGCGTTCCGAACTGTCATATCCCCTCGCATACCCGTTCTCGCTCAGGAAAACTCTCAAGCTCCCTCCGCCCTGCTCGAACTCTTTTATGTTTGGGCTACGAAACCTGACCAAGCGATTTTCTTGGCCACCATCGACCAGAGGACGCTTCCGAACATTTACGACTGCATGGCATCTCCAAACGTCAAGCCTACGGTTATATCCCGAGTTCTCGATATTATCGAAGCGCTACTGTCCATCTCTTCTTCGGATGAAGAGGTGTCGAAACTCGTGCTGAAACCCCACATTCCGAAGCTCCTCGAAAGCTTGGCCGCGGCTGTTGAGAGGAGCAAGGATGTAGCTGCTGCATCCAATGTTCTCGGACATCGACAAATCTCCATCCTCTCCGAGTTGGCACCCCATCTCTCGGATGCAAAGCAGGCTTCAATATTGCTTACCATGTTCTCTCCTCTACTGAAGAAGCCCCCAAAGGTGGTCCCCGAGACGGTCAAGGCGAACATGATCAATATCATCTCCAACCTCTTCCTTCTTATTCCTGACCTGCAGGATCCCCCCAGCCCATCGTTCCACAAGACCTTTATGCTACTCTCCCAGCTCATGCAAAGTCTTCGAACCCGGCCCGCGCGTTCGGCTCTTATCTCTGCTTACCGAAAACTGGTGGAGGTGGATTCTTCGCTATCGCCCCTATCGAACCTGATAGATGACCTGAACGCCTATTCAAAGAGGAGGGTAGACGAGCCTGACTTCGACCGCAGAATTTCCGCCTTCACCAAACTTGACGGAGATCTCAGTCGGACTTTCACCCTCACGCAGTGGATTCCCGTCCTCTACAATATGCTACATTTCATCCAGGACGCAGAAGAGCTCGCCCTGCGTACGAACTCCGCTACGATCCTTCGGATTTTTGTTGACATCGTCTCAAAAACCTCGGATGGACAATGGGAGGGTATCCTGATGAAAAATGTGTATCCGGGTCTGAAGAACGGTCTAAGGTCGAAGCACGAGCTTGTTCGCGCGGAGATTTTGGCTGTCATTGCACATACGGTCACCGTTTGCCGGAATATCCCCGCCTTTCAAGAGATGCGGATTCTCCTGGCGGACGGAGACGGAGAGGTCAATTTCTTCAACAACATCCACCACGTCCAGATCCACCGCAGGATTCGGGCGCTCCGTAGGTTTGGGGAGTGGTGCGGTGAGGGTCAACTCAGGAGCAGCACTCTGGCAGACGTCTTCTTGCCACTCATCGGGAATTACGTTGGCGCAACCGACTCCATCGATCACCACTTGGTCACAGAAGCCATCAATACCACCGGTTCCATTGCTCGCTGCCTTGGGTGGAGCGCATACAACAACCTCATTCATCAGTACCTTCGCCTGGTGAAGCAGAAGGATGCGTCGGAACGTGTCTACGTCCGAACCATCGTCGCGATTTCGGATAATTTCCACTTCAATATGGATGAATCCGTGGTCGTGGAGGGTGATGCTGACGGGAACGCTGACGCGGAAGAGCCCGATACGAAGAAGGCGCAGGAGATGACGAGGATTGCTGATTCTGTGCACTCTCGGCTTCTTCCTGCCCTACTCAATCATCTGGAACGCCGGGACGAGAACGAGGACACGATTCGGATTCCAATCGCCGTCGGAATCGTTAATGTCGCCAAGCACCTTCCTGACCCAGCTCGCACGACACAGGTCACCAGGCTCTTGACCACCCTTTCCCAGGCGTTTCGGAGTAAATCCCAGGAAACTCGGGACCTCACTCGTGATACACTTCGTCGCATCGCGGTCACGATCGGCCCAGAATTCCTCCCACACATCATTCGGGAACTCCGGGGCGCGCTACTACGGGGACCTCACCTCCATGTGCTTGCCGTCGTGACGCATTCACTACTCGTCCACCTAACATCCCCGGAGAACTGTGGACGATTCACAAATTTCGACGACTGCGTGGAAGATATCGCGTATGTGTCGGCAGAGGTCATCTTCGGTGAGTCGGGGAAGGATACCCGATCCGAAGGGTTCAAGACCACGTTACGCGAAGTCCGTTCGTCATCATCCAAAGGCCTTGA
>Ga0307517_10003999_pt1 | contig 22812 bp, 24 predicted proteins | sample 23_EM_MG_FD_194515 | JGI IMG/M metagenome (GOLD analysis project Ga0307517, IMG submission 194515) | Populus trichocarpa ectomycorrhiza microbial communities from riparian zone in the Pacific Northwest, United States - 23_EM | ecosystem: Host-associated > Plants > Roots > Unclassified | place...
GCAGGAAAAGAGACGTCAGGACGTGAGATAAGGGGGGGGAGAAGAGCAGGAGATGTGGGGTGGCGGCGGGATGTGGGTAAGGTCCGACGTCACGTCAGGACACAATCGGCGTTGGGAATGGCGTCCGCACGCTGGGGACGCAGAGGACGGAAAAACGACGTCGGATGCGTCCGGACGCGGCGCCTGCGCCTCAGACGCAGGATTAATTTTTCCTGATGAACTGCTCAAAGTCAAATCACAGTTCAGGTCTGGTGCCCAAATTGTCCGTCAGGAACTCAACCGAATTAACGATCAAGTACGGATTCTAGACCAAGAATCCCAGAAGGTCCCGGAAAGCTTCGCTTCCACCGTAGCTGAGAGGCTGGGAGAAACCAATGACAGAGAAGCCAGACACGAGGCTATCCCATCCCAGCTCCACGACACTGTACAAAGAACGGAGGTTCAGTCGATACCCCGAGACCTACTCCTAGACCAAGAAATCATTCAGCTGAATGAGCAGCACAAGAAGGAGCTACAGAATCATGAGATAAGTCTTAACCTCATGAAACAGGAGACGTTAGAGCCCCAACTAGCAGAGCAGGAACGAGATAATGAGATCTCGGAGCGGAAGGCAATGGTGCAGACCTTGATGGAACAGGTCCAAGGAAAGGGCAAGGCGTCAGACCCGACGCCTGAAGCCTCGGGAGCAGGAGGGGGAAACCCACGGCCACCCCCACAAAGAAGGCCCGCAGGGGCTCCAGGCGGGGGTGGAGGAGACTCTGATAACGAAGGAAAAGGATCTGGGAGAAAGCCAGCTGAGAGAAGGAAATGAAGATGGGAGGAGAGACCTGCACCCCAGCCAGAGGACGACTATGACGCCGAGAACGAGGAACAGTTTAACCTGTTTTCTCAAGTGATGGCCAACGCCTTGGGACAACGAACAAGAGTCCCAGCAGAACACCCTGTCCTGTTCAGAAATGAGAAACACCAGGATATCCGCATGTGGCTATTGACATGCAGGGATTATTTTGGTCAAAACAGTTGGCAGTGGCAGGATGAGGCAGAGCGAATGCGATACGCCATAAGCCGAAGGGAAGGGAAAGCAGTCGCACCATTTGCGTTAACCAACGGGCGACAGATGACCGGAGAATTAGGTTACACCAGAGACGCTAGATACAAGCACTAGCATGTCTTTGCAGAACAGGCAGTGCCACGATTCAGCCCTACGAACGAGGCGGAAAAATCCCTTACCCAAATGGGCTTTGTCAAATTGCACGGTGATATCCATAAATTCTTGCTAGAAATGGAAAATCTCAATATCCATGCAAGGGTCACCGGGATAGCCTGGACAACAATGCTTGAGGAGCAAATCCCCGATGATGCGTTACAACGACTCTCATTACGACAGTATATCGACGATGGGGAATGGTTGGATGCAGTCAGGACCGTCACCAGAGCGTAAGAAGATTTTAGAGAACGAAAAAGTCATGGAGAGGGCGGTTCCTCCGGGTTGACAAGGGGCGACAAAAGGAAATTCAGGGATTCGCCGCCAATGGTTGCCGCAAAGCGTGTGAAAAAACAGTACACGGCTATGGAAAAGGCGGACTACCAGACAAAGAAGGCTGGGGAAAGAAGGGTGAAGAAGCAAGTGTCGGTGGCACCGGCGGGGGAGGTTAAATAAACGGTGTGGGCAGAGGCCCACAAGGGCGTCGATCAGAAGGTTGTCGATAAGCGGAAATGTGACAACGAATACACGCGACGCGGAATGAAAAACCACGCTTGGAAATACTGTCGGAAGCCGGTACAAGTATCAGCTGTATATCGAGGGCAAGCCAAGCCCAAACGACAGTCGACGTTCGCACCAGGGCGACGCCCCCAGGTAGCCACTGTGGCCGTAGATGCCCAGGAAGAAAGCACAAGACAAGCGGTTCAAAGGCCTCCAGCTTGGGCCTTTGAGTACAACGAGATATTATGACAACAGTCATCTAGGTACCAGCAATGACGGTGACTGGGTAGTGAGGTTGCCGCCTCGAATGAAAAAACCTGCGGCGTAGTCCGTGAAGGAATCCCACCGGAAAGCTAAAAAACCAAAAAAGGATACCGGTTGCCATTTTACGTCCAAAAATGAGTAGTCCGTGCTAACCAGGGGAACCATAAAAAGTCATAAGCGAAGAAAGCGGTCGACACGAGCAGAAGGGAAAGCGAAGACAACTATAAGTCCGAACAGGACTTTAGTTGCAGGACACACGCAGGGGAGTCAAATATCAGGCCAACTTAAACTTGCTCCCCAGGTACAACAGCCAGGTAAATAGATGCCAGGTATGCCTCTATGTTGCACAAGGATCATGTTGTGACGAATGGTGTCGGTGGGGGTCTTGGGAGTGAGACCAGCACGAAGGTGAAGATACGGTGGACTCCTCGCAAGGGACAGCCTCACATGAGGGATAAGTTGACGATAAAGGGCTCCACCCTAGTCGCGAACTCGAGGGGTACTCTAGTGAACCACCACTGCTGGAATATGGGAACTCCTCGGCAGGAGGTAAAGACCCATAGTAGTGGGCTGCCCGATATTAAAAAGGAAGACACTTAGTATAAGCAGTTTGTCTGAGGAGGCTTCAAGAGCCAAAACCGCCCAGGCGTTGTAACAAATCCCCACATTACTTGAAACCGCCGTAATGAAAAGATTTGATCAAAACTAGAGCGAAAGCTCAATGCCCATTAAAAAACCTAAACATTATACCTGCCCTGAAGGGAATCCATTTATCGATACAAGAAGACGAAAATACGCGATAAACTTCCTCCTAGATTCTGGTTCAAACATCTTTCTAATGAACGAGGATAGAGCACAACGGGTTGAAATCCCGACCTAAGCTAGGGATTCACTGTTAAAGATCACGACCTTGGATGGCGAAAGAGTGCCCAGCGGAGAAATATATTTCACCCACCTTATTCTATTGGAAATCGGTGCCAACGGTCACCGAAGCATGATATCCTGCGAGATTGCGAATGCAGGAAGATATGATTTAATCATACCCGTTGGGTGGTGGCATGACGAACACCCCGTAAAAAATATCGCAGACTCCAGTAGATGCGTCTTCAATCAGGGGAAATGCCACACTCAAATAGAAGATAAGGCGCTGGCGGATTTGTTCGACCGGGATGAAACTGTGGCTTACGAGGAGGAAGCACAGTATGTGGAGAGGATCGAAGCAGAAGAAGGGGGAGTACATCGGGAGACACTGCCGAAGCCATATTGGCAGTATAAGGAGCTGTTCGAAGAGAGAAAAGCTCAAATGTTGGCACCTCGAAGAACTTTCGATCATGGCATCAATCTTAAAGAAGGGGCCGAACCCCCATGGGGTCCAATTTACCCAATGTCGGCACACCAGATGAACCAACTGGACAAATATCTCAAAGAAATGCTGGCAGCAGGCAAAATAGCGGACAGTGAATCCCCTTATGGCACTCCTATCGTCTTCGTTCAGAAACCAGATGGGATTGTGCGACTGTGCGTAGAATATAGAAACCGCAATAAGCCAACAATCCGAAACAAATCCCCCCTGCCGCTCATGGAGAAACTCCAAGACCGTGTTGCGGGAGCAAAAGTGTTTACGAAGCTTGACCTAAAAGATGGATATCATCAGATTTGAATGAGGAAAGGCGAGGAATATAAAACAGCATTTGGTCCAAGATACCGACAGTACGAATACAAGGTCATGCGTTTTGGGCTCATTAAGGCGCCCGCAACGTTTCAGACAATGATGAACAAAATCCTAGGGGAATTCTTGGACCACGGAGTAGTTGTCTACCCAGGCAATATCCTGATATACTCCGAAAATATGGACGATCATATCAAACTAGTCCAAAGAGTCCTCAACCGCATCCAACGACAGGACCTAGCAGTCTCGTGGAAACAATTGGTGTTCCACAAGGAGGAGGACGAATTCCGGGGATACATTGTCAAAACTAGAGGCGTCACCATGAGTGATAGGAAAATGAAAAGAGTTCAAAATTGGGCTCACCGGAGGTCAGTTAAAGAAGTCCAAATGTTTATTGGTTTCTCAAATTTCTATCGACGATTCATTAAAGACTTCTCGAAAGTTTGCAAACCAATAACCGAGACGTTAAAGGGAAACCCAAAGGATTTTCACTGGGGACGAGAGCAGGAGGAGGCATTTGAGGAGTTGAAAAAGAGGTTTACAACGGCACCAATTGAATTGCATTTCTACACGGGAGGGAGAACGGCAGTCAAGACAGATGCTAGCGACTTGGCGCTTGGATGCGTACTATCCCAGGACCAAGGCAGACGGCTCCACCGGGTGGCATTTCATTCTCGAAAACTAAATGGCGCGGAAAGAAATTACGAAATACATGACCAAGAACTACGCAGAATAATCGAAGCGTACAATGAATGGAAAAGACATGTCGGCGGTGAAGGAGAACCTGTTACGGGATATACAGACCACCAAAGTCTACAGTCCTTCCTAACCAAAAAGGTCTGGAACCAGAGACAAATTTGATTGGCACGGAGTTGACAAACTATAACTTCAAAATAGTCTACCTACCTGGAAGCAGGGGGGGGAAACCCGATGCGTTAAGTAGACGGCCAGAGTACCGTCCAGAGGAGGGAGCTCGTCACAGTGAACAGTCAATCTGGAAATCTGAACATTTTCAAATTTCAGTAATTGATCAAAAAGGAAGCGCAGAGACAGCCCTCGTCCCAGAAAAGAGCAAATCCACAAGCCTCAGGATAATGAAACATGCGGACAAGGCTATAATTCCGACAAGAATATCACGATTCGCAGCAGGTCATGACATCTATGCCCTAACAGACGGACTCGTACCAGCAAAAGGACAGACGATAGTGGAAACGGGTGTTGCGATAGGATTGTGAGAGGGAACCTATGGAAGGCTAGCCGGAAGGAGTGGTATGGCTGGCAAGATGGGAATAGCAGTAGGCAGTGGTGTAATAGATGCGGATTAGACCGGAGAAGTCAAGGTCACACTTCGAAATCATAGCAACGCTGACTGCTTGTTTCAAGCGGGGGATCGGATAGCGCAACTCATAATAGAAAGAATTGTGAATGCCGACGCCATGGAAGTAGAGGATCTAGAGACACCCCAGCGAGGGAAATTGGGTTTCGGATCAAGCAACCTATACCCCAAAGGATCTGTCACAGCTAAAGAAGAAGAAATCAAGATATGCTTCCTTGACCCGGACACAAGCAACAATGAATTCTTTTGCGCCTCTGATATTGGATATCACCCACCGCTAATACAAGAAAGAGAAATGTTATCCAGTGCTCACGTCAATGCAGCCCTGACGCGAACCATGAACGCTTCATTTCTAGACAACATTAGAGTGGCTGGCAAAGAGGATAGAGTGTGGCAGGAACGAGGCCGGGAACTGGGGGGGATAAGAGAAAGTGGAAAAAAGATGCCGAACGAATAGATAGAAAAAGACAGATTACTGTACTACAAGAATCGATTGTACATCCCCCAAGACGAATCCCTTCATAGCGAGATTGCCAGAAGCTGGCACGACTCAGTGGTTCAGGGGCACTTCGGACAGGAGAAGACGATGGAGATAGGAACAAGGGATTGTTACTGGAAAGGACTCGCAGATTCGAGCAGATACTATGCACGATCCTGCGACAAATGTCAACACAGTAAATCCCCGCGGCATGCCAAGTATGGATTACTTCAACGTTTAGAAGTACCTTATGCTGCCTGGAGGTCCATTTCGACGGACTTCATAACGCAACTACCGGAATCGCAGGGAAAGACCCAGATAATGGTAGTAGTAGACCGGTTCACCAAGATAGCCCACTTCAGCATCCTTGACGAAAATGCGACCGCGAAAGAGGTTGAGGACCCTTTCCTTCGGGAAGTCTGGAAACTTCAGGGATTTCTGACCGAAATTAGATCGGACATGGACGCGAAGTTGGCTCGCGAATTTTGGGAATCATTGTGCAAGATGCTAGGAGTTAAATGACGCATGTCAACAGCGTACGAGCCTCAGACTGACAGACAAACACAAAGAACGAACGAAGGGCTGGAAGGTGACTTGCGAACATTCGTCAATTACGATCAAAACGACAGGTACCAACTATTGCCGTTAGCCAAACCTGCCTACAGCAACACGGCAACCAACGCACACAAGATGACCTTATTCTTCGCCAACTACGGCTTTCACCCCCAGACGGAGTGGATGAAAGAAAGAGAGGCTCATAACCCCGGAGCGACAATGTATGCTCACTGAATGCAGGATATGCATCTACAAGCAAAACAAACTGTGGAAAACACACGGAAATTGAGGAAGAAATACTATGACCGTCAAGCAACGGAACAACCTCACATTGAGGTCAGCGACTGGGTAATGTTGAATGCGAAGAACATACGTACCAAACGACCATCAAAGAAGTTGAGGCCAAAACTGGATGGACCTTTCAAAGTGTTAGAAAGAAAAGAAAGCAGTGCATACAAGTTAGAAATCTCCGGTAGGTGGAAAATTGATCCTGTGTTTCATGTTTGAGTGTTGGAGCCGTACTGAGCCTCGAACAGACCAAATCGGGGACAACCAGCACGAGATTCCCAAGATATAGAGCGAGATTTAGAGTGGAGGGTAGAAAGGATTGTCAAGAGTGAGATCATTTCTTACACGCAAAAGGTTCGGGAAAGGAATAAACCGATAACAGGGCTTGGGTATTTTGTGAAATGGAAAGGCTGCGCGGAGGATGAAAATACTTGGGAGCCACCCAAAGGTATGAAGAACGCACAGGAAGAGGTGGAAATTCATAGAGAAAACCTGGAGATGCCGGGCCCCCAAGAGGTCGAGTGACATAAGAAAGGTTTTCCATGGGTGGCCAAGTAATCGCCGCTGGTTTTTGCCCCTAGTATGTTGAGCTTGGAACCGAAGATATATTGTACAATAGACTTAGAGTATTCGGCACAAACACTTGGAAGAGGGGAGCTCGTGTTAGGCGCATGGAGTCCCGTAAGGATTTATAGGGCAAGGTTACCCTACAAGACCACGCACCAACTTCGAAGGAAAAAGATAACACCCCCCTCCGGCCCCGGCGTTGGGACGGCACGTCATTACTGGCCGCCTGAGTAGTTGCGTCCCAACACCAAAGACCACTATTAATGGAACATATCTGATAACCCCGTATAGGTCGCGGCCGTCCGACCGACCAGATCCTATTCGCAGGATGTATGAGGGGAGACCTTCGGGCACCTTATGCAGGTGGAGGCAGGTGAATCGGACAACGGCGCATAAGGTTAGAGACACTTGAAGACAAACAGTCGAAAGAGTGGGTTGTAGGTAACGGGACCCTTTGCACGAAGGTTTGTCCTCACAGACCCCCAAAGATGTGTAGAGTATGAAGGAGGTGACTATGCCCAGTAAGTGGATCGGGTGCATCCACAAAGGACAGGTTGGTCCAAGATGGAGTCCGAGGCAAAAAGCCCATAGGGACGATTGCGAGGACAAGTCATGTAATGATGGAAGACCAGAATAAAACATGCAGTTGCATGTCGAATTCTCGACGGACCCAACCAAACAAGATTGGCCATCTTCTGTCCAGCGAGTTAGACTACCCTCGGAGAGCACGGGGGCAAGATAATTTGTAACCATCGTTGTCAACGGATAAACGGATGAGCTGGCACCTGACGGGGTCTCTACACTATCAGGAATAACAGAAGAGTAGACCGATAAGTTGGCCATGGGAGCAAAAGGTGTCGTATAGAGTTTTCAGGGTCTACATGTATTCGGACTCAGGTGAAGTTCACAGTATTGTGGGCAAGATACTTAGTTAGTATAGAGTTCGTATGTATACAGCGATTGCTCAGACACGGAATATAAATATCGAAGCATCTTCGCTTCTAATAGACACAACAAGCACGGAGAAGAGATCTTATCTATATAATAAGTTTCTACCTTATTCTTACCAATACTTCGACAATCTATCTCGAAGTATATCATTATATCTTGCCTATATTGCTCGTGGCTTCTTAGCGAGTTCTCCGATTTAAAGCGATTCAGGTCCTAGCTGTCGGAATACCGCACGCCACAGCTACTACCTAACCGGTACTGAGCTACACCAACTAGTGCTCCCTGATTCGCCCCATGTTCTTGCTGCAGCTCACACTGACTGTGTCAGCCTGAATCCGCACAGCCACCAGCCGTCTCAAATGTATTCAGCTCCCTCTCACTGCCCAACTCCTGCTTCAATCCGTCCTCATCATTGTAGTATCACACCGTCCTCGCCACCTGCGTTCCCTGCTCTTTCACAATTCTGGCCTCCAATGATGTTCATATACGCCAGATTATTTCACGCACCGAAAGTCTACCGGTGTTGCCCCACAATGGTGTCTGATGTCCAAGCCGCGCTATCTATTCATTAGCTAACCTTTCACACAATTAGAGTACAGGCGGTTTTCAAAAGTATCCTGATGGCAGGATAGTGGGGTGCTCTCGATCCTTTTGAACCTGCCAGTAAGGATAGTTTATCCTACCCCCGAACGGGCCCGTGTCAAATCCACATTATCGATAAACATACCAGTCTGCCAACATCTCCGTGAATGATATACTATGGCCGCTGTAAGACAGATAAACAAACCATCACTCATATCTAGGAAACCCTTATCTCGTATGGCTTTCCTTTTCGGGCCCGAGTAATATCAAGCAAATATCGCCCCTCGAATCTGCGGTGGTACAAATCGAAGAGAGATTGGCTGTCGGCCGGATCAGATTGATTTAGACTCAATGGGATTAGAAACAATACCGACCAATGTGAAAGAGGTACCTCATAGCTGCCAGGCGGGCAAATAAACCAATCCTCCTCCAGTAGGTATTCCACTCTCAGTGGGCAGGCTGTAGCATCCTCACTATTGAGCTTATAGAGTTCAGTTATAGCCTTCCTTGCTGTATGCAGATACTGAGATCTGCGTCCACTGTGCTTAGCCAATATCTGCAACTTCGTGACTAGTACCTAGTCTATTTAGTCTGGGATCGGATCCCAGTTATGGATCAAGGGTAACTTACATGGTAATTTGAGGCGGAAGTAGCTTTGGCAATGTCAAGAAAGCCTAATTGGGTCCGGGCCTCACTCCAACATGTGCGGACTTCTTCACTCAGGGTAATTGTGTCGGGAAACGGATTGACAAAGATCCTCCGGTCCCACTTCAGATCACCGGACTTGGCCAGAATGCTACGCTGAAGCCCTCTGGACCTATTTCGCCTCCTGCTGGCCTGCAGTCCTCCTGCGCTATCCAATTCTGGCATTGTTGGATCTGGGTGACTTGGGGTTATCGCTGGGGTAACAAGGGGATTCAAGACTGTGGGTGAACAGGAGGGAATTGCAGATGTATAACCATTTGGGCTAACGCGTACTAGGGCAGGTGTTCTCCGTCCAGGGTAACTAATCCTCCTGCTGGAACTCAGGGTATTGCCGGGAGTGATTGCCAGTATCGAGCGGTTCAAGCTATGACACTTACGCCCAATTGGTCTGTGTCATCGTGAGGCCCATTGATGATCAGTATCGTCCCCATGCTTGCTTAACTCATTCTCCTCCTCGTTCTCCTCTCTCTCCTCACTCTGGCCATCCTTGCCCTCATATTCCCCATTATTAGAGTCCAACTCCAAGACCTGCTGCCGGTAGTTAAGTACAGGCTCTGGTACCTGGAGTCGTGAAGAAGCTTGCTCCCGTACAGCATCGCTCCTCCTACCTACAGCCGACCCAGCCGTAACACAGTCAACACTGGATGATGGTATTATAGTTAATCTATTCCTGGCCCCGGAGCTCCAGAAACATCCGTGGACAACCTCTCTTTACCTTGCCCTATCGGTCCGTCATAATCTGCCGCTCTTGTTGTGACATAGTATGCAGGTGGATCGTGATAGAATAGAATAGTTGTGTATGATTTGGGGAGTAGGTGGTATCAGGAAGCCGCTATTGGTGTGTAGCCAAGGGCACGATATGGGGTGTAAACTTAGATGATGGGAATGGTCCATCCAGCTTCGTTAGGAACTAAGAATTGTTAGGTGGTAGCTTCTGCGTGAGATATTGAGACAGGTAGGACCTGAATCGTTGTTATATCGGAGAACTCGTTAAGAAGACATGAGTAATGTAGGCTAGATATAAAGGTTACTTCCGTATAGATCTTCAAAGTTTTGGTAACGATAAAGTAGAAACTTATTAAATTGGTAAGATCTCTTTGCCACGCTTGTTTTTTGTAGTAGCAGCGAAGATGCTTCGCTATTTATATTCCGCGTCTGAACAATCGCGGTGTACATGCTAACTCTATACTAACTAAGTATCCTATTTGCAATTCTGCGAACATGACCTGAGGGCGAATACTCGTAGACCGTGAAAACTCCCTACGAGACCTTTTGCTCCCATGGCCAGCTTATCGGTCTGCACCTCCGTGGGTACTCTAACTTGGTGGACAGAAGATGGCCAATCTTCTTTGATTGCTTCCGTCGAGAATTCGGCATGCAAGCGCATGTCTTATTCTGGTCTTCCGGCATGACATGACTTGTCCTCTGGATCGTACCTATGGGTATTTCCCATCGGACTCCATCTTTTGCCAACCTGTCCTTTGTACATGCACCCAATCCACGTACTGGGTATAGTTACCCTCTTCATACTCTACACGTCTTTGTAGATACGAGGGGACTAAGCTAGATGCAAAATGTCCCGTTACTGTTGACCCACTCTTCCGACTGTCTGTCTTCAACGGCTGTAACCTTATGTGCCGTCGTCCCATTCACCCCCTTCCACATGCATAAGCCCCAGAAGGGCTCCCATGATATATCCTGGGAACAGGACCCGGTGAAAGGCACAGCCGCGACATATACCATGTTATCAGATGTGTTCCATTGATACTGTCTTTGGTGTTGGGATGCAACTACGCAGGCGGCCAGTGCTGAAGCACCGTCCCAACGCCAGGGCTGGAGGGGGGTGTTATCCTTTTCCTTAGAAGTTCTTGCGTGTCAAGGTAGGGTAACTCTGGGCTGTAAATCCTTGCGGGGAGTTGGTGGGCCTAACACGAGCTCCCCTCTTCGAAGTGTTCTTCTGGAATACTCTATGGCTATTATCCAACCATCTTCCATTTTCAAGGTCCAGATAATTGGGGTAAAAACAACGGGCGTTTACTTGTCCCCAGATGTACAACCTTTGTTATGTTACTAGACCTCTCCCAGGCCCGGCATCTCCGAATTTTCCCTATGAAATCATTCCACCTGTTCCTGTGCGTTTTCCATGCCCTCCGGCGGTTGCCAAGCATTTTCATCCTCCGCAGGGCCTTTCCACTTTATAAAATACAGAAGGTCTTTCTTCGGTTTATTCCATCTTCGAACTTTCTGCGTATATGAAATGATCTCGCTTTTGACGATCCTTTCTAACTCCCAGTCTAAATACCCCTCAATGTCATCTGGATCGCCTTGTGGTTGTTCGCGAGTGGTAGGTGGTAGCTGCGGTGTGAGGTATTCCGACAGGTAGGACCTGAGTGGTTATTATATCGGAGAACTTGTTAAGAAGACATGAGTAATGTAGGCCAGATATAAAGGTTACTTCGGTGTAGATCGTCGAATTATTGGTAACGATAAAGTAGAAAACTAATATTTATATTGATAAGATCTCTTCTTCGTGCTTGGTGTATTTAATAGCAGCGAAGGTGCTGCGATATTTATATTCCGCGTCTGCCCAACCGCGGTATATATGCTAACTCAATACTAACTAAGTATCTTGCTCACAATTCGGTGAACTTCAGCTGAGTGGGAATACTCGTAGACCCTGAAAACTAGCTACCACACCTTTTGCTCCCATGGCCGACTTATCAGTCTGCGCTTCTGTTATGTCCGATGGTGTGGAGACACGGTCAGGTGTCAGCTCATCAGTTTAACCTTTGACAACGATGGCCAATTATGTTGCCCCCGTGCTCTCCCAAGATAGTCTAACTCGCTGGAAAGAAGATGTCCAATCTTCTTTAGTTGGTTCCGTCCCAAATTCGACATCCAACTGCATTTTGTATTCCTGTCTTCCAGCATTCCACAACTTGTCCTCAGGATCGTACCTATGGGCTTTGTCCCTTGGACTCAATCTTTTACCAACTTGTCCTTTGTGTATGTAGCCGATCCACTTACTGGGAATTGTTACCTCCTTCATACTCTACACGTCTTGGTAGGTACGAGGGGACTAACTTTTGTGCAAAACGTCCCGTTACCTTCGACCTGCACCTTTGCCTGTTTGTCTTCAAGTGTCAGTAACCTTATGTGCTTTGGTCCGGTTCACCTGGCTCCACTTGCATAACGTGCCCGCAGGTCTCCCCTCATATCTCCTGCGAACGGGGCCCGGCCGGACGGATGGCCGTGACGTATACAGTGTTCTAGCATATGTCCCATTGACAGTGGTCTTTGGGGTTGGGACGCAGCTTCCCAGGCGGCCAGTGATGACACCTTGTCCGAACGCCGGGGCTGGAGAGGTGTCATATCTTTTTCCTTCGAAGTTCATGTGTGGTAAGGTAGGGTAACTTTGCCCTGTAAATCCTTACGGGGAGGGCGTGCGCCTAACACGAGGTCCACTCTTGCAAGTGTGCGTCCCGAATACTCTATACTTTATTGTATAATCTATCTTTTGTTTCAAGCTTCACATAGTAGGGGTAAAAACCACCGGCGTTTACTTGTCCACTTATTGTAAAACCTTTCTATCTCAGTCGACCTCTACACGACTCGGCATCTCCGCATTTGCTCTATGAAACCTGTTCACATCTTTCTACGAGTTCTTCATACCTTCTGGTGGTTCCCAAGTATTTTCATCCTCCGTGCATCCGTTCCATTTGACGAAAGACCGGCGCTCCTTCACGAGTTCATTCCTTCCTCGAACCTTTCGCGTATAGGAAATGATCTCAGTCTTGACCATCCTTTCTACCTCCCACTCTAAATCCCACTCGATGTCTTCGGGATCTCCTGCTGGTTGTCCGCGATTTGGTAGGTTTGAGGGTCGGTGCGGTTCCAACAGTGAAACATGGAATACGGGATGAATTTTCCACTGTGGCGATATTTCCAACTTGTATGCCTGCGTTCCTTTTTTCTCTAAGACTTTGCACGGTTCATACAGTTTGGGACTTAGCTTCTTCGAAGGTTGTTTGGTCTGTATGTTCTTCGTTTTCAACATTACCAAGTGGCCGACCTCCCTTCTAGGTTGTTCCGTCGCTTTCCGGTCATAATATTTCTTCATCGATCCCACTGGATTCTCTAGGGTTTGTTTCGCCTGTCGATGTATGTCCTTCATCCAGTGAGCATACATTGTCACCTCAGGGTTATGAGCTGCTCTTTCTTCCATCGACTCGGTCTGTGCAGGCAAGCCGTAGTTGGCAAAGCATGGGGTCATCTTGTGTGCATTTGTCGCCGAGTTATCATAAGCGTGTTCCGCTAACAGCAATAGTTGATACCTGTCATTCTGTTCGTACTTGACAAATGTTCTTAAATAACGTTGCAGCACTTGGTTGGTTCTTTCGGTTAGTCCGTCAGTTTGAGGATGGCACACCGTTGACATCCGTCGTTTAACTTCTAGCATTTTGCACAATGATTCCCAAAACTCGCCGGATAACTTAGCGTCCATGTCCGATATGATTTCGGTTGGTAATTCGTGAAGTTTCCAGATGTGTCGAAGGAAGGGGTCTGTGACAGCTTTTGCGGTCGCGTTTTTGTGAAGGCCGATAAAGTGCGCCATCTTTGGCAATTGGTCTACTAGTACTATTATTTGGGGCTTACCCTGAGATTCTGGTAACTGCGTCATCAAGTCCGTCGATATGGAGCTTCAGGCAGCATAGGGTACTTCTAAAGATTGACCAATCCATACTTAGCATGCCACGGGGATTTACTGTGTGCACATTCATCACAGGATCGTAGATAGTCTCTGATCCAATCTGCGAGTCCTTTCCAGTAGAAATCCGTTATTACTATCTCAATCTTTTTTTCCTGTCCGAAGTGCCCTGCTACTAACGAGTCGTAACAGCCTGGGGCTATCTCGTTCTCAAGCGATTCATTTTCGGGAATGTACAATCCATTCTTGTAGTATAGTAACACGTCCTTTTCGATCCCTTCATTCGGCATCGTTTTTCCATCTCCTGTGAACTTGACCTGTTCACGCCCTCATTCCTGCCACTTCTTATGTTCCTTGCTAGCAGCTCTAATCTTGTCTAGAAATGAATCGTTCATTGTTCGTGTCAGGGCTGCATTGACGTGAGTGCTTGATAACATTTCTCTTTCTTTGATTAACCGAGAGTGATAGTTAACATCTGCGGCGCTAAAGAATTCATTTTTGCTTGTGTTTAAGTGAATTAAACATCTTCTGACTCTTTCTTCTCTGGCTGTGATGGATCACTTGGGGTTTAGATCACTTGACCTGCAACCCTTTTTTCCTCGCTCGGTTATTCCTAAATCGTCTACTTCCCTGGCTTCGGCATCGGCAATTTATTCTATTATCAGTTGCACTATCTGATCACGTGCTTTGAACAAGCAGTCCCTGTCGGAATGATTTCGAAGTATAATCTTGACTTCTCCTGTGTAATCCGCATCTATTACACCACCGCCCACTGCTATTCACATCCTGCTAGCCATTCAACTTCTTGCGGCTAGGCTGCCATGGGTAGGCTTTGTTACCGGGGCCAGTTCCGAGAAGCGGGGACAAAGTAACCTAGGGTATTCTGATTAACTGGCCGAAATAATCATCCAAATCGGACCAGAACTGACAGAGATAGAGCTCATTGAAGTTAGACAACTTCAAAGAACCCTATCTCACTCAGTTTTGGTCCGATTTGGATGATTCCTCGTTTAATGTGCAGTTAATAACCTGCTCTTGGCGCCCCGTTTGTCAGAAAGGGGGCCGTAATGAACGCTATCCGTAGCTTCCTTTCGGCAAACCTAGTGCAATACCAGTTTCCACCATTGTCTGTCCTTTTGCTGGTACCAGACTGTCCGTCAGGGCGTAGATGTCATGACCGGCCACAAACTATGATCCTTTTGTCGGAACTATAGCTTTGTCAGAAAGCTTCATTCTTCTGAGTCTTGTGGGTTCGCGTCTTTCTGGGGTAAGGGCCGTCTCTGCACTTTGTTTTTGATGAATGAAAGAAATTTGCAACTGTTCTGTGTTCAAAATTGACTGTTCAGTGCGACCAGGTCCGTCCTCAGGATGGTACTCCGGTCGTCTACTTAAGGCATCCGGTTTCCTACCTCTGCTTCCCGGTTGATAGACTATTTTGAAGTTGTAGTTCGTTAGCTCCTGTGCCCATCGAATTTGTCGCTGGTTTGAGACTTTTTTGGTCAGGAAGGATTGTAGATTTTGATGGTCGGTATATACCAGAACGGGTTCTCCTTCCCACCAGAGGTATCTTTTCCATTCCTTGAACGCTTTCTTTATTGCAAGCAACTCCTTATAATGGATCTCGTAATTTCTTTTGGCACATTTTAGCTCCCGAGAATGGAACACCACAGGGTGGAGCCGTCTTCCTTGGTATTGACACAATACTGATCCAAGGGCCAAATGGCGCACGTGCGTCTCGACGACCGTGCTTCTTCGAGGGTAGAAATGCAATAAAATGGCTACCGTTGTAAACCTCTTTTGCAACTCGTCAAACGCCTCCTCCTGCGCTCTCCCCCAGTGAAAAGATTTTGGGCTCCTTTTTAATGTTTGGGTTATGGGCTTGCGAACTTTCGAGCAATCCTTGCTGAATCTGTTAGGCGCACGGACTCACGGTAAGGATTTACATGGCAAAGTTACCCGACATAAACGCACACGAACTTCGAACGAAAAAGATACGCCCCCTTCCACCGCCGGGGTTGGGACGGCGCGTTGTCATTGGCCTCCTGGATAGTTGCGTCCCACCACAAAGACCAGTATCAATGGAACACATCTTATAGCACCATATACGTCGCGGCCATCCGTCCGACCGGATCCTGTTGACAGCGTATGTGAGCGGGGACCTTCGGGCACCTTGTGCAAAGGGGGGCAGGTGAATCGGACTTCGGCGCATAAGGCTACACATACTTGAAGACAAACAGTCGGAATAGTGGGTCAAAGGTAACAGGACGTTTTGCACGAAAGTTAGTCCTCACGTATCTGCAAAGTCGTGTAGTGTATAAAGGAGGTAACTATGCGCAGTAAGTGGGTCAGGTGCATCCACAGAGGACAAGTTGGTCAAAGATGGAGGCCGAGGGAAAAAGCCCATAGGGACGATTCCGAGGACAAGTGCTGTAATGCCGGAAGACAAGAATACGATAATGCGGTTGCATGTCGAATTCTCGACGGAACTAACCAAAGAAGAAAGGCCATCTTCTGTCCAGCGAGTTATACTACCTTTGAGGAGCACGGGGGCAAGATAACTCGTAATCATTGTTGTCAACGGATAAACGGATGAGCTGACACCTGATGTGGTCTCCACACCATCTGGAATAACAGAAGTGCAGACCGATAAGTTGGCCATGGGAGGAAAATGTGTGGTAGACAGTTTTCAGGGTCTACGAGTGTTCGCACCCAGGTGAAGTTTGCAGCGTTGTGGGCAAGATACTTAGTTAGTATAGAGTTAGCATGTATACCGCGATTGCTCAGACGCGGAATATAAATATCGAAGCATCTTTGAGGCTATTAGACACAACAAGCACAGAGAAGAGATATTATCAATATAATAAGTTATCTACACTTTTATATCGTTACCCATACTTCGACCACCTACACCGAAGTGAACATTATATCTGGCCTACATTACTGGTGTCTTCTTAACGAGTTTACCGATATAATCACCATTAAGGTCCTCGCTGTCGGAATAACCCACGCCGAAGCTACCACCTACCAGCAGACCCATAAGTTGACGATGGGAGCAAGAAGGCGTCACAGAGAGTTTTCAGGGTCTTTAAGTGTTAACAGAATTATTAGTGAGATACTTACTTAGTATACAGATAGCATGTATACCATGATTGCTCAGACGCAGAATGTTAATATTCAAGACTCTTCTCTGCTCTTACACACAACAAGGCCGGAGAAGAGATCTTATCAATCTAATAAGTTTTTCCACTTGATCGTTACCAATACTTTGACTATCTACACCAAAGTCCCCCATTGCATCTAGCCTACATTACTTTCCTCTTCTTAACGCGTTCTCCTATTCAAGACAATCCAGGTCCTACCTGTTGGAATATCTTACAACCAAGCTACCACCTGACACCCAAGCCCAAGGGATCAGACAATTCAATTTTTGCTGATGCAGGATTCGGGATACCTATTGGATAAGGTTCAGTGTAACGGTTAATGTTCTGAGTGTCCTGACAGTCCACTTTGAATACACAGGATGGAACCAACAATTTCTTACCAATTTATAGGACCTATATAAGATGCCGAGGCTTTTTTTCTTTTTTTCTTTTTTTCCTGTTTTTTATATCATATATTCGTTGTTAAGGTACAAGAAATCGTATGGAGCGCTAGCTATGGCGAAAACAAAACCCAAAATCCAAAACGAACAAATAAACGAAACGTCAGGCACCAAAAAACTCTTCAACTGGGGTCCGTACCGGTCCCAGGCCCTCATACAGGCACCAAATTAAAACAAGTAAATCAAAGGAAACCCTCCTTAAACCAGCGGATGGCATGAAAAACAAAACACATAAACCTAGCTTTCCTGAGACGACATAAAGTACCCAAAGCAAACTACATTAGACGAGCAGGAAGAAATCGAGGAAGCAGCGGACGATGGGCGTGAGAACATGCCCGGGGGGAAAGCTGTAGCCGTAGAGTTGATGAAGCGGGCGAGGGCGCCCAGGAGGGCGGCGGAGGACCAGACGGGGGCGTCGGGACCGATATCGAGGACTCCCTGAAGGTGACGAGTCCTGCTGGGTTCCTTGGCCGAGCAGTGGAGAATGGCGTGTTCAAATGTCTCGGGGGCATCCTGGCACCTGGGGCAGGTAGAGGGGACGTCGCTGTCCCAGGAGGGGTGGGCGCGGAGGCAGCTCTTCCCAGATCTCATCTGGTGGAGGCGACCCGCTGAGAACTTGTCGAGGCCCATCAATGGGTGAGGCTTAAGGGAGGGGTGGTATGGGTATCTGGCCAGGTCAGGTGCGGCCTTTTCCCATTCCTTCATTTGGAGGTTTTTGCACTGGAGTTTCAACTGCGGGTAGGAGCGGCCCGGAGGGGCCTCGGGTTAGTGTTCAATGAGCAGGTGCTGGGAGGTGACTGGGAAGGGGCTGAGCCTGTCGGGGCCCAGGAGAAACAGCATGGAGTGTGGGAGGGCGTCGAGGGGGAGGTGAGCACGGTTTTTCGTGGGGGGTCTGGGTTGGGTCCACGGGAGGGGGAGGCGGCTGCCCGCGTTCCTTGCGCTCAGGACCCTGTAGTCTGGTGAGTGTCGATGAAGGGATGGGGTTTGCAGGGAGAGTGGGAGCCTCGCAGCCGCGGGGTTGATCTCCGGGGGGGAGCACATGATCCTAAGGTTCGCCAGGCGTCGTTTGTACGCAAACAGAAGGTCAAGCGGTGGGAGGCAGGCCTCAATGGCCAGGATATCCGTGGGGGTCAACAGGAAGCAGTTGGTTACCCACCTCTGGACCTTGTGCCAGAACACGGAGAGCTTCCTAAGCATGTGGGCGCTGGGCAAAAAGACGTCCGCACCATAACTAAGGATGGGGAAGAGGAGGGAGGAGGCCAGCCTATGGCAGAGGAAGCGGGGGAGGCCAATCCCCGGGGGGGAGAGACGTTTGACAGCCACGAAGGCCCCTTGGGCCTTGGCCAGCCTTTTGACAAAGTGGGGAGTGGTGGAGATCGAGGGGGTGAACCTGTAGCCCAGCCACCTGACCTCACTTTTAGGTGAGAAGACCGACCTGTCAAGATGGACCGGAGCATTGGAGATAGGGTCCCTGTCCCTGGGCGTTCGCCAGTGGATAAGCTCCGTTTTGGGGACTGAGAAGCCGACCCCCAGCCTAGACCCCCTGGCCTTCAGCCTGGCGTACTGCTTCTGTAGAATTTGGATGTTGCATCGGTAGGACGCAGAGGAGACTGTGAGACCGAAGTCGTCCACATAGGAGAGGGAGAGACCATGGGGGATCTCGCAGTGGAGGCGGGAAACGTAGATAACCAACAACAGCGGAGAGACTGGGGACCCTTGGGGCGTGCCCACCGAACAAGATGCCGAGGCTACACCCCCTTATATGATTGTTCAGAAAGCACTCCAAAGAATATTTCTTCTCACACACTACTAGCGACATGCCAGTAAGATCAGATTCTTATTCCCCTCACTTTGTACCATTTGCAGAAATAAGCTTCTGTGATCTCTGGACCAGATGGGGCCAGCAGAAGTCCTTATAAATATTTGTTCAAAGTTTCCACTCTCTGAATATGCATTACGGTCAACATGGCCCACTTTGTTAATCTCATAAAGCTTCTATCTTCACTCTAAAGCTACTGAAGGTCCTTATGTCACACTGTATTCGTAATACTGATATTAGGATAAAGCTGCATTGCCTGATGCATTTCCTTAGGCCCTGTCTTCCTTCTAATTGCACGAATTTTAGGAACAGCTTCAGGCTGCCAAATCAACTGTATAAAGCACAAAGCATGGGGACTGCTCCAAGACATGTAGTCTGTATCGGATTCAAAGTCGTAATAACAACTTGTTACTCTCCCAGATTCCCAGTGGCATGAACATGAATTGGGCAATGAGCTGCCGATCAACATTTAATAACACATCCTGAACCCTCAGATTTCTCAATTTTTATGGCAAAGCCCTCAGAGCAAACCCGTTGGTGAAGTTGCGCTCTGAGGTCTGAGCATCTTTCAAAAGATTAGTTGTGTCAAAAAGACAATGGTGGGGCCGCGGGGTGAAAAAATGATGGCCATTAAAGGTAGACACGCAGTGCCGATTGTTGATGAGTTCTGGAGATGGAACACGGCCGGCATGCCCAAGTTCAAGATAGTGATTACTTTGCACAAACATCTATGTAAGAGGGTCAGCCCCCTTATTTCCTTTCTTGGCTTATATCTCGGCACATAGAAGGGCATTCTATCAAACTTTTTTTTCACAGGGGCATTCCGTTAAATCCACCGCGACCGAGGGGCATCCTATCAAATAACCGTTTTTTAATTCCACTTCGCTATTTCAGGGCGGTTCCATGCAAAGGTTCCACTTTTTTCGTGGTCGATGGTATCAGGATGGGTTGACCGCCAATCTAAAGGTTTGTCCGTTCCAAATTTGGCCTTCTGCTGCCTCGGCCTAACTTTTTTCCACTTCCAATTTACCCTCCCTTTAGCTCCCCACCGCTAGTCTCGCACCCTGACCCAGCCCAGCCCACCTCAGCCTCCTCCCCGTTCCACCGGGCGAGGTAATTCACACTCCACCAAGGGACCCCGAAAATGCTAAAAACGAAACCTCTCAACGACCTGCTTTCGCAGAGTATATCTGCAAATGTCTCATCTGCCTTGTGCGAATGCCCCTTTTTTCTTTCCCCGCACCCCATTCGCTAAACCTGAGACCGAACTAGGCTGTTCACACCCTCCGGCTCCCTCCTCGCAACTGGGACATCGCCGACCGCGCCCTCGGCAAAGAAGTCTAGAACATACGCTGCACTCGCTGCCAACATCTGGAGCCTTTATTCTCGAGTTGCCTCCACGGGCGTGATTGAAGCTTCGCTTCCGACAACTCCGTCAACAAACGTGGCGGAACCGCCATCTCCGCCTGAAACGGCCGCTGATGGCCCTGCTGAAGCGCTCAAATCACTTACTCTTGAGCTCTCGGATTACAATCTCCACATACAAATCGTCGCAGAGAGAGTCCTGTTGTGTCTTATTGGGCCGAAGGTTACAAGTAGCAGTAGCAGAAGCAGCCTACATAGCGAAGGGGAAAGTAAGTCTGCAAAGAGCGGGGGTGGAGGGGGCAGCGGGGTTGTTCTAGGCGGAGGGCTAGGGATACTGAAGACTCAAGCTGTTGCGTTAGTAGACTATCTCGAGGGGGAGCTCCGCGGATTTGAGTTGCCGGAAGGGATATAACACGCTATTTCTCTAGATGAAGGCTGGGAGAGACTGAAGTTTACCATTGTGCTCAATTTTTTCCCTTCACGCTTTTCCTACTTAATTCTCTCACTAGGTTATTTTCTACCCTAATGCTCGAATTCAGTCGACATAGACAGCAGGTAATTGTTAGAAATTTTGGGTGGCTCTGCGTGTGCCTTTTGTTTCTTCCCTTTTTTCTTGCATCTTGTCCTACTATGTTTTGCTTCAGCCTTTCCGGGTTTCTGGTCTCCCGGGACTTTCACCCTTCATCTTCTCACACTTTTGGACCTGGGAATAACTTGGCTGTCGAGCTCCCGATTTGCTACCGCTCTCCGACCCTAGCACTTGTATCGCCAGCCTCTATGATTGTGTAATCCTCGGAATTATTCGTGGCTTAATTCACGTAGTTGGGAAGTAATGCGGGCCAAAAGCGAAGGGGTACTCAGACATATATGTAGGGGCACAGATCTGCCGGCGCCCTTTTGGCGTTGAGCCGGAGTGGTAGTTCTAGCATGATTAACACCTTGTGGCGACTGCCACCTGAGCATCACATGGTCTTAACGGAAAGGGAAACGCTTTGTCGGTTCCTATGAACAGGACTTGCTCCCCAAGAGGATCAAGTGTTTGCTCCCTAGTACTCCAGACTGTCCTCGAATAGTTTAACCAGCTCACCTTTTTGCCCCTCCAGATCCTCGTCAAGATTGGGGGCTAGCATCAGCACCCTACGTTGAGGGATAGTGCCCTCGACCAGCCCTTCAATATCACTGCTGGTGTACCCAAGGTCTTTGATGCCCTTTGGTTGATCCCCAAGCTTGCGCAAAAATTCCTTCAAGGCGTCACTTAATAGCTGCCCAGCATTCTCAGCATGGGCGCTAGATATATCAATCCCGAAGACCTCCGCCGCAGCTAGATGTCGTTCTGGGTTGGAGGCTGCTGTGAACTTGAAAACTGCAGGTGCAGTTACGGCAACACTTACCTGAGCTTGCGGTCAATAGCCCGAGCATGCATTGCGGGATAGAAACAGGGACCCATACCCCATGTGGAATAATTGGATCAACTTGATACCCATTATGCTTATACCCCTTATTTCCGCCGGATATTGGATAGCTCATACCATGGCAAAGGTGAACGCCCGCATTCCCAAATCCTATACCCGCTAATGTGGCAGCGAGCAACATCTGGCTCTGCGCTTCCTGATCCTCTGGATCACGAACTGCCCGAAGTAGGTACTTCACTGTCATCTGCAACGCTTTGAAGGAAAACACATCGCTAATAGGGTTCGCGCCCTGGTATGCCGGGCGCAGAATCGGGTTTGTTGGACAGGGAGTACGCTGGTTGTATGGGATGGCCGTATAGGATTCAAGAGCATGGCAGAGCACATCCAAGCCAGAGGAGGCGCGGACGGCAGGAGGCATGGATCGTGTATTGAGCGGGTCACATATTCCAAGGGTTGGCTTGAGCGCCCGGTGGGCGATGCCCGTTTTAGCCCTCTTGTCGGTAAGGTCACTGGCTCGTCAGAAATGATTCAATGGTGGGAGCAATGGAACGCACAAGATAGCGGTACTAGTGGTTTCACTTCCTGTCCCGGCAGTGGTGGGAATGCATATCAAAGGGCTCAGGGGTTTGGTGACTGGTAGCCCCTTCCCTAATGGTGTGTTCACCTACCCAGGTCAACCTGAAGGCCTCGAGTAAGGATGCTCGAGAAGATGCCACTAACGAAGTCGAGGAAATCCGCCTCAGGGAAATTGGTATACAGATTTACCATCTTTGCAGTATCCATCACACTTGGGGGGGGGGGGGGGGG
>Ga0307517_10004000_pt1 | contig 22811 bp, 12 predicted proteins | sample 23_EM_MG_FD_194515 | JGI IMG/M metagenome (GOLD analysis project Ga0307517, IMG submission 194515) | Populus trichocarpa ectomycorrhiza microbial communities from riparian zone in the Pacific Northwest, United States - 23_EM | ecosystem: Host-associated > Plants > Roots > Unclassified | place...
TTCTTGTTTTTTTTTTTTAATTCGAACTGGTTCAAACTCCCGTTCAGCCAAGTTGATAGCCGCCTAGTCCATGTTTGAAAACAATGCAAACAACAAAATTTAATTTTTAAAATCAATAGAATTTGACAAAAAATTAAAGATGCAATTAAACAACCATCTACCATTTTATTAAACCTTGTCATGGTTTGTTAACCTGTGCCTTCTATTGTTGAATTATTCAAACCCAAAAAAACACAGCTGCCAACATTACACCACCCACGTAGGACAAACAACATTGTAGTTGTTGAATCCTTGATTGAGGGACAATGGGATTTTATGATATTGTTTATATTTACAAAATTGTCAAATATTTGCTGGTGAGCGTTTTTGGATAGGAAAATAAAAAATGCGGGCCATGGGGCCATAGGAATCCACATTTCATTACCCGCTTTTATTCTTGCTTTTTCTTTTTCTTTTTCTTTTTCTTTTTCCTTTTCTTTTTCAGGGCTTTGCTTCTTCTTTACTACAAGTACTATTGTCACCACCACCTTTGTTTTCCCACGAAAACTTGACTGCCCATTTCCATACAGTACTGGCTTCTCAGGTATGCCTTACATGCCAATATTTTATGTTTCTGTTTTCTCTTTCTGAAACAACTCTTCTTTGGGCTTTGACTTTTAGATTGACCAATGTGATTTGACAATTCCATTTGTTGACAATGAAAAATGGGGTGAGATCTGGATGTTGTAGTTTCTGTTGAATTCATTTGTCTCAATCAGATTTGTTTTGAATCTAGTTGTTGCTTAACGTGATTAAGTATTAAAAATTAATGAGTTTTGTTGTTGAATAGAGGGATTGTTTCTGGGATTCTACTTCTTTGTTGGTTGGGAGAGAAGAGGAATTGAATGTTTAATGCAAGCTGATGAGATGAACTAAGCTATAATATTTTGGAAATCTGCAGTTAGTTTCCATGATCAATTGGTTGTTTAACTATATGAACTCAAATTTCCTTTTGAGAGGTAGAACAGTCAGTCAGATGCTAACATTTTCAATGCTGCAGTATTTTATACAATTTTGTTTCCTTTATTGTTTTTTATGGCTTTGTATGTCTCCCAGTTCAGTTTCACTCATGACTGTTTATTTGGTTAACCAAGAAATGGAAGAAATGGATGTTTTGAATGCTATGTAACTTTTGCAAAATGTACAAAATGCTGATGCTGTTTATATTTTACCGCCAGGTTTATGTTAAGTTGGAAGCAGACATCTGACTTCTACAATGGGTTCTGGAGATTGGTTTAAGACAATAATTAGCATAAAGAAAGTGAAGGATGACAGCTCAAAACAAGCAAAGGTATTGAATCATCCAAAGTTAATCTGCTGTATATATATTTTGCTCCTTATTTATATTTTCATAATGAATTCAGATTCCTTACTCTATTGAGGTTTATTGTAATCTGGCCATTCAATTCTTTAATTGTAAACAACTGCTGATTCAAGATTATTTCAAGGCAGATATGTTCATTGTTGGAATTGTTGTTGTTAGGATGATGGCAAAGAAGTTTTTTCTTTTTTGATCTATTAGATGTTACCACATCTGTTCCTGCAATCTGAACAGGGGTCTTCAACTTCTGAAAAATCAAATGGCTTCAAATGGAAGCACAAGCTTCAAAAAGAATCTGCAAGCTTTGCAAATGGTTCCAATAGGGCCAATCCCAGATTTCCTGACATGCCAGTTGAGGATTTGGCTGCCACTCGGATTCAAACGGCATTCAGGGCTTACAGGGTATGTCCATTGTCTGTACTACATGTGCAATCCATGGATATGCATATAAATGGAGAGAGATGCACATATGAATGTGCAATTGTTCATTAAATCATTTCCTGATGATGCAGGCTAGGAAAACTCTTCGCTGTTTGAAAGGTAAAGTGAGATTACAGATCATCACCCAGAATTATTCTTTCAAAAAGCAAGCTGCAACTACTTTGAACTACCTTCACTCATGGAGCCAAATACAGGCCCAGATTAGAGCCCGTAGACTCTTTATGGTTACCGAGGGCCGGTTAAGACAGAAGAAATTAGAGAATCAACTAAAACTTGAGGCAAAGCTTCATGATCTGGAGGTTAGAAAAAAAAATTATGCGTATATTGTCAATCAAACTAAAAACTGATTACTTTAACATCGATGTAGAGTTGATGGATGTTGTAGTTATGTAGGTCTTTTTGTTTTCCATAAGGGAAGGCTCATGTGGAACTATTAAATGGAGTCGAATCTGTGGAACTTTGGGTCCTTTAAGACTTGCCACACTTTGCAGTTCTGAGATTGTTCATGTGTCTACAATGTAACAGCCATGTGCGTCCTGTTGAGTGTAAAAAAATAATGATGAAGGTCACTTAATTTCTCTTTTATTAGAAATCGAATGTTCAAACTTTATTTGCTGGCTTTATTGTGTTGATGTCCATAAATTATTCTACGCTCCACTTACCATATGAGGCCATATTTTTCAAAGAGTACTAGTTGAAACGAATGACAGGTTGAATGGAGTGGTGGCTGTGAAACAATGGAGAAAATTCTTGCAAGAATACATCAGAGGGAAGAAGCAGCAGTTAAGCGGGAACGAGCAATGGCATATGCCTTTTCTCATCAGGTATTTCAAATTCTGAAGTGTTAATTTTTCATTATAGTTTTCTGGAAGGGACAAAAACAAAATGGAAATCACCATAAAAATCCCATGAAATACAGTGGAGGGCCAGCTACGGTCATGACCTTGGGGTGGTTAATTATGAACTTGGGAAAGCTAATTGGGGCTGGAGTTGGAAGGAACGTTGGATTGCTACTCGACCATGGGAAAGCCGTGTCGCTGCCAAGTCTGTTAGTCCAAAGAAAATGAAGGGCAGGCAGGCTAATAAGGTTGATGAAACGACAAAGTTGCCAACCAGAAAAACACCAGTTTCATCTAAACCATCATTATTTAATGGGAAAGGAACTCCAACGGCGCAGAGATTATCTTACCCACCAGCTGAAAAAAGGGTTTCACTTGAGGGAAGCATTAAATCTGATGCAGCAAACAATAAACGTGAACAGTTGGTATCTTAATGCGAAGCAAAAGTATAGATCAGAAGGGCTTATTCTATTTTCGGTCATTTTTGTTTCAGATAAGAAAACTCATTACTGATGTTTTATAAGGGGAGTGATGTGATGTGATAGTGAAATGCTTTTGCATATAGCACAGAAACTGTAGATCAGGCCTGCATTTGTGAATGACAATTGTCATTCTTCTTCATGTTTTTTGTTCTCCTTGATGTGTTTTTACTTTCTCTATTTTGAAAGTTCATACGTATTTGTGGTGTAAATAGACAGAATTTTCTTGGTGGTGAATCCATGATGTATTTTTAGAAATCTTATAATTCTTCAGTTGCTCTGTAAAGTTCCTCACCGTTAGTTATTGTCACTTTTTGAGAATCCTTGTGCTGCGAGAAACCTTTGCATCTTTCATTGCAGTTCATTTTCGCTACATTACTGGTGCAATTCATTCTTATAAGTTGGATGGTTGTGGTTGTCTCTAGTTCTGTCATGAATGGAAGTTGTCAATAAGCTCATCTGTTTGGTTTGAAAAGTTGGCTTGAGGTTCTGCAAATTACATTCTTTCTCAAGTGCCAAGATTCTTTGTCAGCAGTTTTATTTCCACTTAAAAAGATGAAGAATCCTTCAACTTGATAACAACATCAGAAGCACATTGCTTGGACTGGTGCCTTGGTAAACAAGTCCAGCTAGTATTATGGCGTGCATAGCACTGGTGTGTTTTGATTTTCAACAGCAGAGGATAGGCTGATATGGGGCAATAATTCTTTCATTTATGGTGCTGGATCGGTAACAAGAAAAAGGAAATTCACTTGGTTTTGGTGGTTCATGAGATTTATGATTGCACCCTTTTGCTGGCTTCATGAAAAGGCCTCAGTTTCTTGCTTTATAGCTTTCACCAATTCAAAGATTTATAATTATGGTTGTTTTTCGATGTTTTCTTAATTTTTATAAGAATTCAAATTGATTACTATTGAGAATAAAATGACATCAATAAACCAGTTATTTTAATTTGTAGAGGATAAAGTATTGTTTAAAATTTTAAATTAAACTTAAAAATAAAAAAAATACATCAATAAGTTAGGTTGTTTCCAACAATTTAACCTATTGAATTACACTGTTGAAAATAATATAATCTATGTGGTTGTGTTATTCCCAATAAATATATTTTAACTAAATAAATATATTTTTTATTTTATAATTTCAATAATGAAAACTCTTTCAAGTAATTATTTAATTCTAAAATTAAATAATAATAAGTATTGAGAATGCTGGGGTAAAAAAAGAAGTAAAGTTTTAAACAAATGATAGAGCTAGTATGTACAAATAGAAAAAAAAAAATGTGTTTTGATAAAAGTTACAAGTGAGTGTTTGGAAACGCGTCTTCAAAAAAATTAAATTTTGTTTTGTTAAAAATTAATTTTTTTATGTGTTTTAAATCATTTTGATGTGTTGATCTCAAAAATAATTTTTAAAAAATAAAAAAAATATTATTTTGATGTATTTCGACACGAAAAACACTTTGAAAACCAACCGCAACCACACTTCTAAACATGTCTTTAAAACGTGATTTGAAAGGAAATTAATCTTATTGTATAAAAAACTAATCAATGAACAACCTAATTATTTTAAAAGAATACTTCTTTAAAAAAATCGAGATCATCAATAATTTAAAAAATTGGTCTCATAGTAAGATGATGTACTCTTTTTCTTAAATTATTGAGCTGGAATTTGAAGTACCTTCTAACAAATTTTATTTCTTTTGGAAAAATAAAATTATTATTTGAAAGAGCCAAATTTATTCCATTAAATACACCAAACTGATTTAAAAATACACCTTAATAATAACTCTCACAACTGAATTTTACAAAAATAAAAGCAACAATAAAATGTACTAATTCTCAAAATTTTGTTTCCAGCTCATACAAAATCAAAATACTTTTGTAAAATGGCTTCAATATTTGTTCCAAATCAAAATTATTTGTTTTGCATTTTTGTTTTTGTGGTAACATTGTATTTTTTTTTTGTAGTTTTATATATGTATTAATATAAAAATAATTTTTTTAAAAAAATATATAATTTTAATATATTAAAAAAATATTTTAAAAAACTCCCTGATATAAACATTATATAAATTAAACCTAAAAAACATAGCTCAATTCATAGTAGAATAGTTTTTAAACCCGACCCGATGGTTGATCCAGTATAATGATCGGGTCACGGATCAGATGGGTTGACCCGGGTCAACCTAAAAAATAACTTTTATGATAATAACCATGGCAATGGATCCTACAATATAACGTAAACTCAATAAACAAAATAATTATATTCTCTACTTTATATAAACTCATTCCAGCGAGCCTTCAAGCTTGGACCTGCTCTCTTTTTTTTTCAAGCCAAATCGCTAAGGGCAAACTCTTATAAAATAAAATGACAAAAACATTCAATACATCATGAATTCTACACCAACCTCATCAAAATAAACCCCACATTTAGTAGCTAGAGCTAAATCCAATGCACCACCAAATCCTAAAAAAAATCCCAAATTACAAATTATTCTAAGAAAACAAAAAAAAAAACAAAATTGTAACAAAACCCATTTTCTCAAAACGAAAATTGAACTATAAAAATCATAACTTGATAACAACAAACAACAATTTGTTTGGATTCAACAACTTACTTTTGATTGAAGGAGAGAAGAGAATTAAGTTATCATATAAGTACTGGCCATAACGTTGAAGGGCGAGTTTTGAGTCATCAACAAGCTTGAAATCAAGATCGAAATCACAAGATTTGAGAGAATTGAACAGGACTAAGTGGGAAGATTTGAGTAACAAGTCGTCGAGGAAGATTTGAGTGACAAGTCGTCGAGGAAGACTAAGAGGCGACGATCTGTTGGGGAATATGTGGAGAAAGAGAGGGAGAGAATGAGAAGGAGTGTGATCGAATATAATTGTTAAGATTGAAAAACTGTTTCTTTCTATTTTTGCAGTCTTGGCTGTCTAAGTGAGAGAGAGAGAGAGAAAGAGAGGGGGGGGGGCTGAAGACTAACCAAAAATTAATATGGCTATGAACTTTGAAGAGAGACGGGAATTAATCGACAGTAAAAAGCTAAAGCCAAAAACTACATCGTTTAACATATATATATATATATATATATATATATATATATATATATAAAACAGTCGGGTTTTCTCGGCTCAACCGAGTTTTGCTGGGCCAATTTTCTTATGAGTCTTTTTATCAACCTGGCTCGGTTCCAGTCTCAAGTCAGCTGGATTCCAGTTTTACTCGCCAGGCTGACCGGGTTTTAAAACATTGCAAAGCTAATCCTCCTTGCAAGTAATATATATTATGCCAAAAATCATCACTTCATAATTTCTTTGTTAAGAACAAAGCTATTACTATCTTCTCCACTGCATAAAGCACCAACCTTTACAGTCATGGACTCTTATGGATCACAAAGGCTTGTGGCTTTAGCCCAGCAGCTTCGCTTCTACAAGCCACCCTCTCCATCACCAGATGAAATTGAAGAGCAAAACATAGAGGAAAGTGCAGGTAAAGTTGTTTCCCAAGTGGGTTTTCAAGAATCTGCAACCTCAATTTTTAAAGACCGTGAAAGGTTTAGACCCAAAAGAGCTGCCGTTTTGGTCTGCATCTTTGAAGGTGATGCTGGTGAATTTCGTGTTATTTTGACTAAGAGATCCTCCAGATTGTCTACTCATTCAGGTTTGTGGATTTTCTTTCTTATGAGAATTGGAGTTTTTGAATGCTGTTTGCTTGCTGATTTTTTTTAATTTTTCTTTAGCTCTGGGGATTTGTTGTCAATTCAGTTGAATGGTTATCGTGGCTGGCTGACTTGTGGATGCTCTTTATTTGGTGGGATGCGTGTGCCAAGATTTTCATTTCTTTTTTAATTCATGATAAGAAATAGAGTTTAAGGGCAATTCACTTAGATAATTTTTCAATGTTGTAGTTTTTGCATAATGTAGTTAATAGTAACTGCTCTTAAATGATACTTCTCAACTTGAGTGGTTAGACTGGATAGAGATAGGAGTAAGACTGTGGAAGATAAAATGTATTGAATCTGATTGCTATCTTTTGAGCTTTTCTCCCAAGTTCAAATTATTTGAACTCATCTCGGCTGAGTTATTATATACTTAAACAAATGCTAAAACCCAGAAAGGTTTAAAATTTGAATCATTTTGTCTCTTTCATGCAACGTTGAAGGAATCAAATAGAGCAAAAGTTGTTGAACTCAATTGAACAACATCTCGATTATTTGATAAAACTTAGAGATAAAATTTCAAAAACTTAATGATTCACTAGAGAGGTTAAGGTAGTGGGACAATACGAGTCTTGTATTATGCAAAGCTATTGGTTATCATTTGCTAATAAAGACTTGAGATTGAAAATTGCTTTTCTTTTCTCATATTTGTGACTGAGTAGTGAAAATGTAATAGCGGCACTGATGAGAGGTATGGGTGATAGTTGTTGGTTGGTCATTCCACTAAGTGGGTATTTTTGGTTGCAGGTGAAGTTTCATTACCCGGGGGGAAAGTAGATGAGAGAGATAAGGATGATTTTGAAACAGCAACAAGAGAGGCGAAGGAGGAAATTGGGTTGGATCCCTCACTTGTGGATGTTGTTACCGTTCTTGAACCATTTCTGTCTAAGGTATGAAAAGGGTACTTGTTCTATGTTCTCGACATTTATGGTGGACTTTCCTTCTTTCTATGGATTATGATTTCTGCTGATTTCCATAATATTTCATTTGACCAATTAACCTGTATGATTGTCTCAAAATTTGCTTGGAATGGGGGAGTTATTCTTGTAATACTGGTTGGCAATTTGAGGTTTAGACCACCTCTGACCTTGTGGAATGAAATGTGGACAAACACAAGATTACCAGCAGGAATTAGAGTCCAAAACCTTGAGGAATCTTGTGATTAGCCCCTGTCATTGAGGGGTAAATAGTGAAATTTCTTCTCTTTACTCTTATTAGGTGTTTGGAGGGGGAGAAGGCTGGTTTGTATCAATAAGGATGTGAGTGGCAGGAATTTGATGGGCTCATAAAGATTTTCCAGGCAGGACTTATTTCCACTTTTACTTCTTTTCTTTTTTGATAATTGAAACCTTCATTGATCAAGAAACAACTTGGCACATGATATGATCCTAATTACAGCAATGATTGTACAAAGAGACAACTAAACAAGAAGCAAAAACAATTAACTGACAAATATCTGAAAATCTAGTACTTGCAGCAACCTCTTTCAGCAGCTTAGACCTGGACAACCTGTTTTTCACAACTTGAATAATGATTTACCACATGATGTTTTGACAGTTCCTAGAAAATGTCACCCACCACTATTCTTCTTATAAGTGGTCTTGATAATACCTCTTCCCCCTGTGTTAGTATGTCATGGTGGTTGGCCTCGTATATCTGAAATGAATTATTTTATACCTGTCAAAGAATAGGTAGTCAACGGATGTTTCAATTAATAAGTTTAACTTATCATATCTGGAAGTTATGAAGATGATGCTAGAATGCTTCCAGACTAGACTGGCAAACATGGATGCACATAATGGAATTTTAATTTTTTCATAATCCAGACCGTCATTCATCATTTATGTATCATGAAAGTCTTTTGAAAGTTTAGTGGCTCTTTTCTATTGTACTTCTTGCTTTCTTCTTTTACCATAACAAGTTTTTTTTTCTAAAGTCAGGGTATGTGAGGTGAACCTCCTAACCGTGAGATTTGAGAAGAGTGCAAGAGGATTCATCTGTTAGCTATCTAGCTATTTTCAGTTATGCAACCGTGATAATCAACATGAAATGGTGATGCAGTCATCTTTTGTTTTAAAATCAATAACAATGTGATACTCTGTTGATAGCTATGATATGTGCATGATATACAGATTGCTTGGGTCTGTATGGGTGGTGTATAGCATTTGAGTTGTCTGATAAATGTGTCTGTTAGACATCAAAGAAAATTAAGCTGCTGTTGTCTTTATTTTTCTGTTTTAGCAATGATTGCTTTTCTTGCAGCACCTCCTCAGAGTAATTCCTGTTATAGGCATCCTCTCCAATAAGAAGGCATTCAAGCCCACTCCAAATCCTGCTGAAGTGGAAGCAATATTTGATGCTCCCTTGGAAATGTTCATCAAGGTTCACCATTTTCACTTTAATTAGTTGACTTAATCATTAGGTTTCTTTAAAAAGAATATGAAATCAAATGTTTTGTTCAGGATGAAAATCGACGAGTAGAGGAGAGTGAATGGATGGGAGAAAAGTATCTGATTCATTTCTTTGACTACGAAACAGAGAATAAAAAGTATTTGATATGGGGTTTAACTGCTGGGATTTTGATTAAAGCTGCTTCGGTGGTCTTCCAACGGCCACCAGCATTTATGGAGCAGAATCCAAGGTTCAAGTTTCCTAAAGGTGCAAACAAAGATATGGTGATGCGTTGAATTATTCAGGAAAAATATTGTAGGGTTGTACTCAGATTCTTGGAATAATCTTCCTTCTGCGATAAAACCCCTCACAACCCACGCCTGTTGAAAAATATTGTTAGTTTTATCAAATTTATGTGCTAAAATAGCTTTGTGGGTAGATAAGCAGAATGTGTCATGTCTTTTAGGCAATTGTAAATTGGGGAGACTGATTATTCTGGAGGGAAGGAGGTAACTAGATCAAATTGCCACAAATTCTTTATGGAGTAAATTGCAGTTGTCTCCTTCAACCTCAGTTCCGTTGAATGACTTAAAGTTTTTCAGTAGCTTAGTCCTTGCTTGAACTCATCCCATTTCCCAGCACTAAAGCTGTTAACAAATAGCATTGCATATCTTCAGTTTCTTCTGCGTTTGAAAATGAAGTGCACCTAATGCCTGCTTATGTTGACTTGGCCCTTTAACGGTAGCGTTGAAGAAGCTTGTTGTGTATTTGCAGGAATCTTAAACTGCTTGCCTCTCTACAAATAAGACCTTTGTTTTTCATAGATGCTACTTTTGGTAACATGTTCCTTGTCCAAGTGTTGTGAATTTCTGCAAATTGTATAAATAAACTTGTTTCTAATCGTTTGGTAAAATTATTTGTTGTTGCTCTCCAAAATGTGGAATCTCGATAAAGATTTAAAGTTTATATTAAAGTATTCTGCCGATTGCAGATTCTTAAGATCGTATATAATATAGTGGCTTTATGCTCTTCAGAGTATTTTCTCTTAATACAGGCTTAGTGTATTTACCTTTGATCTAGTTCCCTGATTGGTGGTGGTTTGTCATGAAAGTGCAAGCAAAGATTTGATACAAAAGGATAAAGAAATGAAAAGGAATAGTATATTTACTTTTATTTTCTTCTCCAATCTCTGGAAGAAATGTTAAATATGAATTATATGATATTAGAACCAACCAAGCTGCCCTTTGAGTTGTAAGAAAGAAAAAGCCGGTTCTTGTCGTACATGTACATTTGCCATATGAGCACTTTGTCCTTGTCTTGTAAATTGTTTCATGCTTGCTTTTGTTTTCTCTAGAAAAAAGATTAAACGGAGGTCCATTTATCAAAATCTATAAAATTTTCAATGAATCCTTTCTTGGTATATATATCTTGTAACTAATTAGTTTATTAAAATAAAAATAAAAATATTTTATAAAAAAATTATAAATTGGATACAATTATAATGATTTTTAATTTTTTATTGTATCAAAATATAGTTAAAAAATATCCATAGTCAATGCTCTATTAAAAGTGTACATTAATTATAGATTTAAACAAAATATACTTTAACAAATGGTTTGACCTTTTTGTAACTGATATCAAGATTCATTCGAATAAACCTAGAGAAAAGCATGAATCTCTAATTTCATTTTCCAGGGATGTGTGAGACAAACATTTTGGCAACTCTTGTACAAAAAGCATGCAACCACAGAAGAGTAGGAGAAGAGTAGCAGAATATGCAGGCATAGCATATTCTCTTCAATTCGATACAAAATCCTCAATAACATAACAGATGTCCATTTATGTAGAACATGTAACAAAGGTACCGTGAGAAGGCAACATGATAAAAAGAGAAAATATAATTAGAGGAACCGTTACAAAAATCACAGAAATGTAATTCTAAAATTACTGCCATCAGCTAAAAACCTCATAAAATTTCTCAATGACAAGTAAACCTGAGTCAATTGACTCCAATGGATCCTTCCGAAGACGATGTCTCAAACAATTGGGGATGACAGTAGCAATATCTTCTGCGGTTACTTGATCCCTACCCTTCAGGGCAGCGAGGGATTTTGCAGCTCTATTTGTCACGATGTCTCCTCTCAATCCATCAACATTAAGCTCTGCACAAACCTTAGAGATTTTAACCTTCAGATCATGATCTATCTGTACAGATGAAAGACAAGCCCTAGCTGAGGCAATTTGTTGCCGGAGTTTCTCTTGCTCTGCCTTGTAAGAATGACGAAATTCCTTTGGATTTTTGTCAAATCGAGCTCTCTCTTCCACGATTTTCACTCTGAGCTCCGCATCCCTTACAGTCCCCACTTGTGCATGCATTCCAAATCTATCTAGTAGCTGTGGCCTTAGCTCTCCTTCTTCAGGATTACCAGAACCAATCAAAATAAACCTTGCAGGATGTGAAATCGAAATACCCTCTCTCTCCACTGTGTTCCACCCTGAAGCAGCAGAATCTAATAGAACATCCACTAAGTGATCATCCAAAAGATTAACTTCATCAACATAAAGAATCCCTCTATTAGCTTTAGCAAGAAGACCAGGCTCAAATGCCTTTACCCCCTCGGTGAGAGCCTTTTCGATGTCAATTGTCCCACAAACCCTATCCTCCGTTGCTCCCAATGGCAAATCGACCATGTTAATTTTGGTCATGACAACAGTGAGATTCTCCCCTTTCACGACACTCTCCCTGACTTCAATACCCATGGACTCTGGATCTTCTGGATCTGAATTATAGGGGTCACCAGCAACTACCTTAATTTCAGGAAGTAAATCAACCAAGGACCTAACAGTCGTGGACTTCCCCGTTCCTCTATCACCCATGATCATGACACCTCCAATCTTGGGATCAATCACATTTAACAAAAGGCATAATTTCATCTCATCTTGCCCTACTATTGCAGCAAATGGATACACTGGTCTCTGGTTTTCTTTCGAAGCAAGCTTCTGGGCCTATCAAAAGTACGGCAATTCATATAACCTTGCTAAGCACATTCTCTTCAACATAATGCTTTCTTCTAGAAGTATAATTTTCACTTTCACCAAGCCTTATCATAGGAGATCAACTAATTAACAAAATTAATCTTTCAAATAAACATGTAAATTAAACCAAGTTCTCAAATCTTATTCAAACACTTCACAACTTTTCGACATAATAAAATATAAAACTAAGCAAAGAAATGAACAACAAAGTTCTAATCTGATCTCAATATAGCATATGATAACAGGAATTAATTTGGAAATGAAAAGGCAAGAATAGAAAAGCTTACCTCCTCAACAGAGCCAATGTCTGTTGCAACACAGGCGACTGCAACATGAAACTGAGGCCTCCCTTTCTTACCCACAAGACCAATCCCTCCATAAGACTCCCTCCCAAAACTCAGCCCTGCAAAAACCCACCAGCTATCTCAACTAAAAACCATAAAAAACTCACAAACTGTAGAATCTAATCACAAAGAGATCATAAGAAAAAGAGGTGGGTCAACCTCAAATGCACTTAAATCTTGAAATATAAAGAAAAGTTTCTGAATTTTGAAGAGGAAAACTGAAGCGGGGTTTAATGTACCTGAGGAGGTTAAAGAGAGAGAAGGAATGGAAGGTTTGGAGAAGGGTCGATATGCCAAAATTGCAGCGGAAGAAGTTCCTAGTATAGTTGCCATTTGCAACTGAATTTTGGACTACTACTGTGATTGTGTTGTGTTTTATTGGACCTTTTACCGCAGCAGCTTCACATTTGGTTTTCTATTGGTCTTTTAGGTTGACGATAAGAGGATACATAGATTCAGGCATATCTACTTTGCTCCTCAGAGGCCTCTGCTTTGTCAGTCAGCAGAATTTTTTTTTCCCTTCATTCTGAAGGAAAAACAGAAAAGGAAAAGAAAAGAAAAGAAAAGAAGTTGAATTTTGCTGATTTATGAAAAAGAATTCCCAAAGAAAAGGTGTTGAGAGTAATCTGAATTTGTATAGTTTATTTCATCCTCAGAATTTTAATGTATTTAGCTTTGCCTCTTCTATTTCTTAATTCGTATTTTATACCCATTTATACACATTAATTTATGCTGCTGCTATATTTTAAGAAATGTTTTGATAATTAATTAAAATTTTTGTTATGATATTAGTTCATGGTAGCAATTTTTTAATTCAAAATCAGAAGTTATAATAATTAGATGATATGAATTTATTTCTTTTTTTTTCTAGTTATATTATAACCTCAATTAAATATTCTATCCATCCAATAAGTTTAATAATATATATATATATATTCAAAATTACCCATTTTTTATTAAATCAAACTACCACTGATTACTAATAATTAATATTTCAAGAGACATTTTTTTCATTTTGTTAACTTGTTTATAAAAAATGCATTGAACAAATATAGTTATTATACAATTTTTTATTTTATTTTTATTGGGGTAGAGATCTTGAATAAGAAAGACAACCTTTGAATTGTATTTGTACCGGCTATAATTAAAGCATGTTTAAGATTGTGATAATAGTTGCGGTTTAAAGTGTTTTTACTTAGAAATATATTAAATTTTTTTTTTATTTTTTAAAAATTATTTTTGATACTAACGCATCAAAACGATCTAAAAATATTAATTTTAAACAAAATAATTTTAATTTTTTTAAAAATATAAGTTGGATCGCGTTAAAGCTCAAGTACACTACAATTTTTTTAAAAGAAATCAAACAAGCCATCTACTTGGTTTAGTTACTTTAGTATAAGTTTGAGTTACCATCAATCAACAGAACTAAACGGCATGTCGTGTGAACCTTCTCAATTACTCCATGAACGACGTGTTGTCAAAGTATTCTTCCACGTGTCACCATCAGACGTGAGAAGGAAGTAAAGATCCAGCCGTTCATGCAAAATGTAGTCAGACGGGCGTTAGTCGTCGCTCGTTCATTCCCGCCTATTCGATGTCCAACCCCTTATAAAGACCAGGCACATTCAAAAGGCTGAAAAATTTTCGCTCAACGGGGACTCCAGGTTCCGCTCTCTAATCTCAAAATCCGTTAATATTTTCTCGCGAACCAAACATCAAGGCATCTCTCTCTCTCTCTCTCTCTCTCTCACTCACTCATAGTTTGTGTATTTGATCGATTTTTATAACTAATTTTTACGGAATCACGATCTCATTTTCTATCTCGGTGTTGTTTCGATGATTGAAAAGAGATGCATTCCTTGTTTTTCGTTTTTGATTCTTTGCTCAAATTAGGTTATGCAATCCGGCACTATTGTTTTTTATTTGGAATTTTTGTGCTTATTGTTTTGTAGTTTTGATTGATTTTGCATCTTACTTCAGTAATTCTCTGCTTCTCAGCTTTAGGTTTTAGTTTCACTCATTAATTAGTTTTATTGCAAGCAGAATTGTTAAAATTGATTAGTTGTTACTAAATGAGGTCATGCACTATTTTTGTGTTTATTTTGTTAAATCTGAACATTTTCTTTCTTAGTTTTTTCTTTTTTACTGATTTATGGACATTTTTTTTAACATTCAGTTTTCTGGCATATTAATCAATGACAACAGTTTAATCATTTTGCAGATGGCAGAGTCGGAGAAGAAAACTTCATCATCAATTGATCCGAAAGAGAAAAAGTCGTTGTTCGGTAATCTCTTTGGTACACCGTATTCATACTATGCACTCTAGAAGAGTCATAGTGAATGTCATTGATAGGCAGTGCAGATATCTTCATTGTTCTACGAATTTTACCTAGTTGTAGAGTAGTTGTTGATATTTAAGCATTGTGATAAAACTAGTGGTCTTTGAATAGACCATTAGCAGTCAAATGCTGCGATTGTGTTGATTTCTATAAGATTGTTTCTCTCATGCTCTGGATAGTGAGATCCTAGATTATCTTTGAAGCAGATGTTGACATTGGAAATGAGTTCCTTGGCTCCTGGAAATCAATGTCAGTGATGGATGATGACAAAATGGATTTTGGCTTTGACACAGTTTCCAGTGGCAAGAAAAAGGCATTTAACTTTGGGAACTTGTAAGTGCTTTTAAAAACCTCAAGCATAGAATTTCTCTTATTGAATCCATATATCTTGCTGTAAAATCTTGCCTTCTGTTGTATGACTCGAAATATTTTACTCTGATTCTGGCCATTCTCTAAGTTCAACTCTTATAAATATTTCAATTTCTTTGAACCTATTTCTATTACTCAGTTGGGTAGATAATATGCAATTATGCTGTTCCTCAGTTAACTTGTTTCACCTCTAAAAAATGGCTTTGCGAATTGGTGATAGCTTTGACGCAAATATGCTTTTTTACTAGTCTTACATACTTATTTGGCACATGGACAAGAATATGGTTATGAGTACTAACCTATGGTGCAATATTCTTTTCAGAGATATGAATTTTGATCTGGGTTGTGATTTTGGCAAGTTATCATCCTTCAAAGTTGACATGTCAGACCTTGATTTCCCAATCTCATCCAAAAAGGCTGCAAAATCTAAAGATACATCTGAAGGGGAATCTCCTATGGGTAATAGTCAGAGGAAAAAGGACAGCTTTTCATTCTCTTTTGACTTTAATGAGTAAGTGCGTAACAATCTTTTTGTGGTATTACTGGTCCTCTTATGATAGAGTATTTTCTAGAAGGTATGCCCGAGAATACACAATGAGTTATGGAATTTGGAACATAAATAATGAATATATATATTGTCAATAAATAATGAATTGTTTTCATAATGCAGGTTGGATAATTTTGATTTTGGTTCAACTTTAAAAAAAGATGAAAAAACTTCCTTGAAGAACCTAGATATTGATGGGGTTGTTTCAGATAGAAGTATGCATCAAGGCTCCAAAGGTAATCAGGCTAGGGGCTCTGATGCAGTTCTTGATGATGGCCAAACTGAAAAGCCTCCAGCATCAGAGAGTGTACCGACTTCAAAGGTTGAGACTACTTTAGGTGGTGGAGAAGGAGACAGTTCTTTGAGTGTCATTTTGCCTTCAATATCAGGAATGAAAGAAGACACGGTTGTGTCACACAGAGCAAGAACTTCCACAGAGAAATCAATTTCTGCTACTGCTGAAGAAACAGACCGACAAAGTAGTTCCCCTGAGAGGACAGTGCCAGCTGAACCATATGCTCTACAAACAACACAGATATTAGCAGTCCAGTCTCTTAGCAAGAACGATTCGACTCAAGATATTGTTTCAAATGTAGAGATAGAAATTGGTTCTCTGAGGACAGATGTAGATGTAGAGTCAGGTGCAGAGCAAATTGTTAACGGCAGAATAGTCGATGGTACTGATCCTAGCCATGAAAGTGCACAGCCAAAGAATTCAGATTCACTACATCTTACTGGATCAGACAATAATGGAGGTGAAAGCAAAAGGACAGATGGTGGAACCCCAATTGATAATACAGTAGAGGCTGAACCAATGCCTGATGATTCAGACTTTGAAACCACTTCCATCAGAAGTTTTTCAGGGACAGCACCACAAGAAAACAATACCAGCAAGGATATCCGGAATTCAGCTTCAAAACTTTTGGTTACATTGACAAGGTTATAAAATATACTCGACCTGTGAATTGTTAACTCTATTAATTAGGATTGTTTTGTCAATATGAATCAAGAAAAATAAGGAACAAAGAATTCCATGCATTATCTCTTGAGCTGCAGTGTGTTTGGAAAAACTACGAAATAAATACTTGGAATTATTGTGGAGGTTGATGTTCTGTGACCTGAAAATATACTGATGAATGTCTTGTAAATGATAAACAGCATAATGTTTTCAGTGTGTAACTGTGTTCATTGAGGAAAGATGTAAGGATCTGAAATGAGAAGCTGAGTCGTACTGATGCGTTTCTGTTTATTTATTGTAGCCAACCCGTGGTTGATAAAATGACAATCATAAAGGAGAAAGAATCAAGAGGCGTCTGCTCTAAGTTTTTTAGGAGATCTGCCGAACCTGAGCCCCAGCTACATCACCCATCCTCAGAAGGTGTGGAGGTTTCTTCATATGAGAGCAAAGGAATTTCTTCCTTGCAATTAATTCATCCAGAAATTGGGAAAAGGTGAGCATGCTTTCTTTGAAAACTGCAGTAAAGAAAATTAGTTCAAGGCATTCTCATTTGTTTTTGGTCCACAGGCAGGGGTTCACTACAATCGATGCACACTTGGGGAGAAAATTGGTTGGGGATTCAAAATCAGCTTTTAGGGAATTATCAAAAGGTGAACCTACTTTACTGGGAAGTGAAAAGAATGTTAAAAGTCTATGCAATATCAGGTGAGGAAAAGTCACTTCTATTCCTGGAATTGTCATTTGGAAACATAAACTTCTATTCTTTGATTCCCTGGTGAAAAATTTCTAGTTTTAGAAGCCAAATCAGATTGTATAGCTGTTAACAGCAAAAATGGAATTCCATTGTTGTTTTCAAGTGACAGTGTCCCTTACAATCTCAACAGGGAAAGTATCAACTATGATGGTGGACAAAAAGGCAGCAAGGCAGTTGTTACTCCAAGAACTCTTGCTGATAAAGAAGTGCCAAAGAGGAATCCTCCTGGGATAGGAAGCAAAATGAACATTAATGACCTTCATAATTTTGGGTGAGACCTGCTTTGAAGTTTCTTCAAATTTACCTGCTGAACTTGTTACTCCAGAAAAGGGAATAACTTACAATTTTGGACATGATGATCAAATCAACTATAACTTTCTGAACTAGGTTTTGTCTTATTCAATGAAGATACTCCTTGCATATTTTTCATATTTATGTTCTGGATATTTGTTGCTCCCTGGATTGCATGCTTGTATTACTTCACTTAAAGTGTGACCTATAAATTTCTCTTAGGATTTCCTATGCCATGATATTCCATTTGCTGATTATGAAGTCATTTTCTCCTATTTAGAGTTTCTGATACCATTAGTGTTCATACTAGAATGTCATTTGTAGTTTTTGATTATGCTCCATAGACAATAGACATGACAGCATATTTCACGTGTTGTAATGCACTCATGACAACAAAAAGAAGCTAGTATGATGCCATATAATTTTTCTGCATCTTTACAGGTAACTTGTAGGAAATATCATATTTGCAATATGCTGTGGTGCACTGACAATATCTAAATAACTCAACATGTTGTCAATTATTTTTTCTGTATCCCTTCCCTTGACTTGTGGGAAATATCATTTTTCCATTTTAAGCTTTGGGAGATTCTGGGAAATGTTTTCAGTTGTGGAGTTAATCCTTCCGGATCGACTGGTAAGACGACAAAGTCCAATACCCAGACAAGTGAGAACTCCAGAACTGTGGTTTCGAGCATTGGATTGTTACGGAACTCGAAGATAATTTCTGCTGAAGGGCTTAAAGCTATGAAAAAGACACCTGATCTTTCTAGCATGAAAAATTCCAAGTATGTTGATGCGAGAGAGCTTCCTGTTCCTTGCTCCTGTTCATTTTATCTAGTGAAGAGTTTGTGATATATCTTTCTGATGAATGCATGCCTTTCAACAAGGACTATGGGAGAAAACAAAGGTCCAAATGTTACTTGCGAAAGGGATATCAGTTTTTTGAGAAACTCAGAGAAAAACATGGAAGTAAAGGGAAATAAAGCATCCAAGTCTGTCCTTCCTCTTTGCAATGCTGAGAAAAACACGCCACTGATCACATCTTTGAAGCGTAAAACAAATGAGGTTTTTCTCCCAAATATTGATTACTATGATGAATTTATTTATACTTTCTATAAGATTTGATGACTGTAGCTCAGTTTTAAGCAAAGGTTTATCATTTTTTCTTGTGGTGTATCATGAACCAAAATAATATGCAATTTTTCAGGCATTGAATACAGATATAGTGCCATCAAAACCTCTCAAACGTCTCTCTTTGACACCTAGAGAAAACAGGTGTCAAACTATTGTTTATGATTCTTCTACTCAAGTTACTTCTTGTTTTCTGGAATATCACATTCTTTTTCCCCATGCTTGCAGAAACTTTAAGGAATGTCCAGAAAGTATGGTTGAAGATCAGGTGTCCTTTTTTTTTTTTCACCAAACATGTGGTTTCATATCAGCAATGACTACTAGAATTCATATGGAAGATATGGTTGGTTGAAACATGATTAGGCAATTTCTAACTTCCATTGCTTTAATAATGGCTAGGTTTGTGATCAAGGTAATCGAGGAGCCAGTGTGACCCCCACTGTTCTTTATGACCATTCCTCCGGACTACAGATTACTGAGGAGGTGAACATGAAAGATGTAGAAATTTCTGTGGCTGCAGAAAATGATGGAAATGTCGAAAAGGCTGAAGCATATGCGAAAGAGCTTGAGGATGTAAGTCAACTGTATATTTATGTTATTTTTGGTATCTATACATGCTTTTGGAACACTAATCAATCCTGAGGTTCGAAATTGTTATATTGCAACCATTTTTTTTTCCCTTTTGTCGAATTGCTCCCATCAATCTCTCTCCCTTACCCAATGACGCAATGCAGTGGAGAACCATTCAGAACTTGAGTAGGTATTTGGTGTCTTGGAATCAATCATGTTTCGTGGAAGAAGTTTTTTCCTTTTTTTTCCTTGTGTCCTCTCTGGTTACTGTCAGGTAATTTCAAATTCCTAGGCATTTAAACCATGTAAATTGTTAATAGGGCCATATATGGATAAGTTTCACTTTTATGGTTTCAGAAGGTCAGCTGAACAATGTTTTCACCTTTGATTCTTCACTCTCGGGAACAATATTCACTATCAGTAGTGGTTTCATACGAGTTGATAGTTCCCTGTCTGGCTACGTCCATCTTTTTATTCAGTAATTAGTTTCCAAAATTGGTTGACTTTAATATATATTTCTACTTGAGCTCATTGATTGTTGACGAACCAAGCTGGCCTTAAAGAGAATCTCCCTCAATTCCAACATCTGCTCTCTTGTAGTCAATTTGTTTCTTCTTAGGTGTGGCTGTAGAGTAACAAAAGAACTAGTGACCTTGCTAATTTTCCTGCAGATATGCAACATGCTGAAGAAGAAACACGAGGAAGCGAAAGAAATCATGGTTCGAGCTATTGTGACCAATAACAGCTTGCTGATGCTTAACCATCCCATGTTTGATGAGAAGATATCCTTTTTTTTTTTTGAGTTACTGGTACCATTTTTGTTTTCTTGGCTTTGACTTTATTACTAAAAGGAAGTTTTGTATTCCTTTACAACTGAAAACATGCGCATGGTTGAGAAATTTGCTGCACAACTGGTGTTGAAATAGCTTCAAATGAAATGGCCAGATCAGTTGAAGGTACACCTCTCTCTATATATCTCCCTTTGTTAGATGTGCACTTAGTAGTTAGATTATGTGACTGATAGTTCAATATGCTGCGCCTATTTCAGGGACAACATATTCTATTTCCTGCTGCTGTTTGGACCATGTTTAACATCTCTCAACTTCAAAGCACTTCAATCAGGAAACATAGTAAATACCCCAACTGCGATCGATGCTCCGCTTCCAGGTTCAACGGACTTGACCATCCACGTCTTTAATTTTGCATAATCTTCAAGAATATCCATCCTGTTTACTTTGCTCAGACCACCCAGCTGGTGCTTGAGCCGCTTGTTTCTTCAGTGCTTCAAAATATGTTCATTGATTTAACTGTGCAAGATGCTCTAGTTAGATAATGTCAATGTAACTGGCGTTGGTTAGATTAGTCATGATACAAAGGAATGCTGTGTTTGATTGGTTATGACACAAAACTGCCATATCTTCAAAACACCTTCCAGTGGGCAGTACTAAGCTATTTCATTGATAGCTTTGGGTGACTACGAACGTTCAATTCCCCGCCGGTTGCCTCTTTTCTTTTAGTTTCTGTGTTTTCTTTATTATTGTTTAATCATTGTCGCAGTCCATAGGTAAAATAAATATACAAATAGGAACAAGCCAGTTTCTCACGAGATAGGGAGGTAGGAAAGGAAAGACACGATAGTTAAAGTCGGTCTGTTTTTGCTATTTAAAAGCAGTTTTTTAAAAAGTAATATTTTTTTATATATTTTTAAATTATTTTGATGTGTGAATATCAAAAATAAATTTTAAAAAATAAAAAATATTATTTTAATAAATATTAAAAAAGAAATAATTTTTAAAAAACTATAACAAGTGCTCTAGGCTAGACTGAATAAGTGAGGGGGAATATATTATATATGAGTTTGGAAGAATCCAAATTCTGGCAAAGCCCAAAAATCAGAGACCCTCTATTCCCTCCATCTGTCTATGAAAAACCAAAAAAAAAAAACACATCCCAAAGGCCAAAACGAAACTTACCAAAAAGTTTCTCCTCCCTCCATCTACGAAAGCCAAAATCAAAATTTACTATTTCTCCGAAAACAAAACCACTTCAAAATTTTGTTTTGAAATTCCCCCCCTCCAAAATACCACCATTATGTATGCCCAGTCCTGCCTCTCCCCTTTCATCACCACCTCTCTCACGGTATCCCTTGCCAATGGCTGTTCTCTTTCTTAGTCAAGATGACAACAAGGAGAACATCCCTCCTTTCTTTCCAAAGCAAGCTACACTAATCACAAAATCCAAATCTCCTCTCCCCACCAGCAATAAAAGAAGAGTCAGGAGGCCACTTGAGGACATTACCACCCTCTTTAATCGAGAAATCTATTCAACTTCAGCTCTTGATAACAGGATCTATATTTTTCACTCACTTCCTTCAGCTTGCAAAGTGAGAAGTGGAAAGAGGAGAGCTGAGGATGGTGTTTACCCAACCTGCAAGAAGACCACCCAGTTGCTGCATTCCAGCAAAAATTTCAGATAGTTCAATGAACCAAGATATTTTTCTCTTATGACTTCCATTGTTTAGACAGTCATTCTGCTAATTGATTGTCCATTGAATCTTGGTTTCATCTTCTTTGTTGTTATTAATATTTATTACAAATTTAGTGTCAATCAATAGAAGCTCAGCAATTTCTTGCACTGGATTGATCTAACCTCACTGTTTGATTTGCTTTGTATTGAGACTACAATAAGAATAGGGATTTGATTTCAATCCCAAACAGGGTTCGCCTCAATCTACTGTCTAGTTCTTGCAGGGTTTTAAATTCTGTTATTACCAAAAGAATGATACAAACGCAATTTCTCATGTCTCTGTCAATTTCTAAGCAAATCCAAACTCACTTGGAAGCATTTTGTTTTCTCTCCCCCCTTTTGTTCTTGTTGTCTGTGGAACAAGTCTCTTGTCTGTTTCACGCTGCCAAAATCTTAGAATTGGATGCCAACAAGAGAGATTCAAATTTTATACTCTGTTTGTAAGGAGGGATTGGAGAAGAGAGATTGAGTGTATCCGACTAGCAAGAGGAATGGCGACCCAAGGAGGGATTTTCTCACTTGTAATTTCTAACACTCCTACCATTATATTTGTCTTTGTAATTTTCAGAACTTTTAATTTAGATGGATTGACTTCCATCTTTACTCTCTCTTTGTCAGCCAAACAACTGGATGGATAGTAAGTTATCAATCATTTCTCCTTCCTCCTCCCTATCCTTCCATTTTTCCCAATCCATCCTTACTAACA
>Ga0307517_10004001_pt1 | contig 22810 bp, 32 predicted proteins | sample 23_EM_MG_FD_194515 | JGI IMG/M metagenome (GOLD analysis project Ga0307517, IMG submission 194515) | Populus trichocarpa ectomycorrhiza microbial communities from riparian zone in the Pacific Northwest, United States - 23_EM | ecosystem: Host-associated > Plants > Roots > Unclassified | place...
CTGGGAATATTCTGGGAGGGGTATTACCCCAAGCTCACCGGGTTTTTTACACTTTTAGATGGTTATTATTTTACACTTATGTGCAAAATAACCATCAGGGTATTACACTTTTCATAAGGACTCCCGCAGAGGGCTACGTGGAGACCACCTGTTCCGAACAACGAAACTTACGCTGTCGAAGCTCCTGTGCGCCCACCGCCCCCCTCCATTTCGCCCGTCCCTTCCCAGATTCCAAGCGCCACGCTCCCAATCAGCCTGGAGCATCCCCTTTGCATTGACCCACCGTCGCCCGACCTGCCGCCTGTTACGCCCGACGATCCTAGTGCTATGTCCGTTACTAAACGTGTGGTCATGTAACCACACTGCCATGTACTATCACCATACCATTGCCATGAAAAGCAATATGCTGCTGTTGACGTGCACTGTGACGGGGCCTCCGCGACCGACATTCCCCCACCTACAACCTTCCTTCTCGACTTTGTCACGACCCCCGTCCGTGAGTAGTGGAGGAGGTCGACACTGATATGCGAGGTGAACTAGACATTAGTCCCTCCACCCAAGCTAACACAACACCACATCCACCATCACCAGGCCGGGACAGCCCTGTTCTCCACGCTCACCTTACATTGTCCCGGTTCTGTGACTCCAAGGCAGTGGACGATCGTGGAGGATTTCCTTCTACCAGGATTCCTGCCCCATGTCTATTGTGAATGACAATGATAGAGAGCCCTCCATTGTTTTGGACGAGACCACAAATCCGAACGCTGGTGTCTTCGCGTTCGATCAAAGCCATCCCAGCCTCCGTGATGTCGAAACAGCGAGAGAAAATCACACCATGGCGGTTTTTGTCGGGACAATATGCGGGTTTATTCCGCAGAAAAATGACTCTTCACGGCGCGAGACCGCTTTGGTCTTCTTCACCTCTTCTAAGCCCCAAGTGCTCACGACGAACAGGATGGCCTAGATCGTCAGGTTCCTACACCCCATCATGGGACAGACATAAGAACTCAGTTTTTTGCTGTTCGTCCTGACTTATTTCGACTGATCCATAGTGTACACTGTATGGCTTGGCAGTGTAAGTAGTCACCCTGCTGCGCCCCAAAACTCCGCGGCTTCGTAAGTGTGCCACGTGAGTGGCCACAAACGCAAGTCAGGCTCCAACCGGTTGGGACCAAAGGGGGAAACCACAATGTCGAATCCAGATCTCCCACCAGAAATCCTCGATCACACGGTCGACCTCCTACACGACGAACCAGAGACACTAAAGCAATGTTGCCTCGTCTCCAAATCATGGATTCCCCGCACCCGAAAATACCTTTTCGCCAGGGTAGAGTTCCGGCATGTGGAAGATCTCGAGTCGTGGAAGGAGATCTTTCTGGATCCTGCGAACTCACCCGCACATCATACTGAATCACTGTTTGTTGGTTGCCCCCAATTTGTCACAATCGCAGATGCGGAAGAGGGGGGTTGGATTCGGACATTTTCTCGCGTTGTGCGGTTGGAGGTGCATACTGCTATCAGGAACCCGGATGATCGGGACCTCTTTCTCATCCCCCTCCACAACTTCTCACCCGTCCTCAAATCTCTCCGAGTGGATTGTCGTGCGATTCCACGCTCACGAATTTTCGACCTCGTTTATTCCCTACCCCTTCTCGAGGACCTATCCCTAGAGGAACATGGAGCACAAGAAGGCCACCACGACGGGATTGACCCCCAACCTTCGACTTCACCCCCGCTGACTGGGACGCTTGAACTTGACGTGGCTACGTGGATGGAACCCACTGCGGGCCGATTGTTGAACCTCCCGGGTGGTCTTCACTTTCGGAAACTCGTGCTGAAGTGGCGTGACGAGGAAAACCTACGGTGGATTAGGGCTTTGGTGGCACAATGTTCTGATACCCTCGAATGCATCGATATCAGGTGTACCATGATTAGTACGTTCCTCCCACTCCTCCGTTGGGACCAGTACTTTATACGAACTTCCATTTGCATTAGAGAACGCGTGGCCAGATTCCATCGACTTCTCTCAAGCGACAAAACTCAAAGACGTGATGGTCCGCTCCAGACTGCACGCCAGATGGATCGTCATGGCGCTCCAAACCATCACATCCAGACATCGCGATTTCCGACAGATCACAATCTACGGCCACTACCACTTCACTCTCACCGCCTACCCTGCAGGTGTCGGAAAAATTCTTGGAGAAGAGATCAGTGGGGAATGGATGGATCTTGACCGTCTTCTCGTCCAACTCTGGGAGTCGCATGGAATCCGTACGAGGATGGTGTACGCCGCGAAGAGGAAAGAGAAGAAAGAGAAGTCCGGGTACGTGGGGGGGTTGTTACCAGAGATGACGGCGAGGGGGATAATTGAACTGGTCGACTTGTAGGGGTAAGGAATCCACTGCCAGATCCGAGAACTGACCGTCGCTCGTTTTGGTCTCACCTCACGTATATATCTCAACCAATGTAAACCCTCCAACCGCATCGACCCGTACACCTCGCACGATCTAAGCACGACGTCCGGCGCGTACAATTCGCTCGAAAAGCAGTAAGCATCGTGTTTGACTGAGCCTGGTTCGGACAACCGTGAATCTCACTCGTTGATACTGGTGAGCGGAGAACTCGAGCTGAACCCGTCAAGGTGGCGCACTTGAGAATGAATCTGGTCGCCAACGAGCGGGTTGACATCATGGGACCAACGCGCCAGAAACGGAAGCACTCCGATCTCCTCTTCACTCGAACCACAATGTCGGATTCTCATCTCCTACCAGAGATCCTTGATTACATCGTCGACCACCTGCAGGATGATCCCAAGACACTCCAGAATTGCTGTCTCGTCGCCAAATCATGGGTTCCACGCTCCAGAAAACATCTTTTCGCCCATATCAAATTCTCTTCCCCCAAAGACCTCGAATCGTGGAAGAAGTCCTTCCCGGATCCTTCCAACTCCCCCGCGTACCACACGCGTATCCTGTCTCTCAGCTGCGCTCAGGTCTTCACGCCGGAGGATGCGGAGGAGGGCGGTTGGGTTCGAGCCTTTTCCAACGTGGTGCGCTTGGATCTAGATGATAGAGAGTGGGATACCAACGAATCGGAGGTCTCCCTCGCCCCGCTCTACGGACTCTCACCCGTTCTCAAAACGCTCCGCGTGATTTCTAGCCTGCTTCCAACCTCACAGATTTTCGACCTCATATGTTCCCTACCCCTTCTCGAAGACATTTTGCTGCTCATTTATGGGGCCCATCCCAGCGACGACCTCGATGTCGGTGGGACTCCGGCCGTAATTCGACCTTCGACCTCGCCCCCACTCACCGGAACCTTCGAGTATCTTGTGTTCAATGAGCTGGGACCTACCGCACGTCGACTATTGGACCTACCGAACGGTCTTCACTTCTGGTACCTCATGCTACAGTGGAGAGGGGAGGACGACCTTCCGTGGATAAATGCCTTGGTAGTAAGGTGCTCTGATACCCTTCAGAGTCTTATCCTTATCTGCCACCTGTCTGGTACGACTGCCAAGCTTCTCTATCGGAAACAGTGCCTTACCTCTTTTACAGTCGATTTGGGACGCACTTCCATTGACCTCTCGAAGGCGAAAAGGCTCAAGGGTATAACATTTGCGTGCCTAAAGCTGGATCCCCACTGGATCACCACGGCACTCGAAACCATCACACCCGGGCATAGTGATCTCCAGGAAATTTCAATTCACATGCCTTACAGCGCCGCTCTTGACCGTGATGGTGTCGACATCAGACAGACGATTGGAGAAACTGTTTATGGACAGTGGTTGGACGTTGATCGCCTTTTGGTCCAATTTTGGGATTCGCGCTCGATTCGTCCAAGGGTCGTGGATCCTTTGATGGAAAATGGAGGGGGTGGAATGGGGCATTTGTTGTCTAGGGATTTATTGCCGGAGATAACAGAGAGAGGGATAGTTGACCTCGCCGGACAACCCTGTGGGTCTTAAGTAAGATGCCTGCCAAAACGGAATCCCCGGGTCCACCATTCCGCCAACTGTCCCTCCTTCCATAGCCATGTTCTAGCCACAAATCTAGCACCAGCTTGTAGCTGCGGCACACTCCCATAATCCTGTTCGGTTTTTTCTACGGACCCGAGGGAAAATACAGCTGTTTTTCAGACAATGGAGACACTCGTGCTTCCCACCCTTACACAATCTTTGTTTACATGTGGGGCGCCGCATGTGTATCTGACTAATCACTCAAAATTTTGAAAAATGACTCTATGAACCAACGCTCTGCACTTAAGAAAATGCGGACCTCTCGCGGGAGAATAGTCTTTATCTATGCTTGGGAATGTGTGGTGTCTGTCCAAACGATAGCTGGGAGCCAAGGAGCGTGTGCAGCGTGATGATCTTCCTTGAAGGAGTCGTTTGAAATAAATTTCCAGGGATCTAAGATACATCGGTGCTGGGCTCCACAAATGTAAACAAAGATTTTACAACAAAAGATGGCGAGTGTATCTATCGTCTGAAAAACAGTTGTAAAGACGGTGCGTCACTCTTCGAGTTTTGGTAAAATACAATTCTCGATGCTGAGCACTGGGTCTAAAACCGTTGAGAGGTTTGCAAGTATTCAATACCACACCAATGATCAAAGCCATGGCTTCGCCCACGAACCAGTAACATTCCTCTGGATGCTGAGACACCCTTTTCACTGTTTATACCCAGCAACCGATTGTTACGTCGTGCGGTGCATCCACGCTAATGAAACCAGCTACTTGTGCGGCTTGTGTGTTGCGGAACAAACCCACGAGAGCGACTCAGGCCCTGGAACCCCAGCGACATAACCTTGACCGTGACAGAGCCCACCTACTAGCTTCGATCCATCCTGTGGTCGAACGTTTGGGGGGCGGCCCCCTACAAATTACGACACGCGGTAGACACATCCTGTCCGAGACTCGCCGGTTGGAGCGAACACTGCAGGAACACTGTCATGGCGGTTCAGCCAGGTTTGGGCGCCAAAACAGGAATTTCGGAGCTTCACATTCTGGGCGGGAACTGCGATGATGAACCAACACCTCCCGCTAGAGACCACGTCGTCGACCTCGTACACGACGAACTAGAGACGCTCCAGGAGTACTGCGCTGTCTCCAAATTATGGCTCTCGCGCACCCGAAAGCACCTTTTCGCCCGTGTCAATTTCTCTTCCCCCAAAGACGTCGAATCACGGAAGAAGGCCTTCCCGGATACCTCGAACTCGCCTGCGTATCACACGCACACCCTCCTCGTTACTTGTCCCGAGACCATCACGGCGGAAAGCCGTTGGGCTCAAACCCTTTCTCGTTTGTGCAATCGGACGTGGAGTGCAAGGCGCAGCCGTTCTAGTGGAATGGCTAGCAACCTCATTTTTTGTAAAGATAATCGACCCCCGTGCGTTCAACATTCAACTACTCGTAGAAAGCTTTTTTGTATTTTTACCCCCTCGAACCCCCAAGCCATCTGTACCCTCTTTCCTACTCGTTTCCCCCCACTTCTTGTCATTCTTGTCACCTTTCATTTCTATCAGGCAGGGGGGGATAAAATTTTTACGGAGAGTGTGTCAGACGTCGAGAAATTTCACTTAGCGACCTCCCCCCGACCTGGGTCCAGCCGGTGCGGTCGTACAGGTAAAGTAATAGAATGGCTCTGCTAACACGAGGCGTGCCATCAGGGAATGGTCGCCGATTTCCATCAAGCCTCGGAATCTTCCCCGCAGCCTGCGCGTCGCGCCTCTTTCTCGTGGCTACCTTCAACCTTGACCATGCCAGCCGAGTCCCAACGACCGAAGGGGAGAGACGAGGCCATCTCATTGCTGGATGAGGCCATCGCGGACTTGAATCGCACGAAGGAACTCTCAACGGCCAAGGCGGTTCCTAGTTGCGTCGGTGCCCTCCTTGAGATGATCAAGGTATGTTTCCTCCTCTTTTATATTAAGATGGCCCGGATCCACATGTAGCCAGGGCACCATGGTTGACAGATTGGACTACGTCGAACTCGGGCTAATATGCGCGGATGCATGTAGCACTCTTGATCGTGGGGTGAGCGAGAGAGGATCGGATGAACTGAGTCAGCCTGTGCGCGATGCAATTGCACAATTGACGATGTGAGTCCAACCAACAGTGCACATTTTATACGGTGCACTCACTGCTCCATTGATTTCAGGACTGTGGCAGGAATCCAGGGAAAGATCGAGAACCAGGGAGAGAATTCGCCCTCCCAACCTGCCCACATGAGGAATGGCATGGGAACCGTCGATACCTGGAAGACGGAACTCAATAGGATCCTTCAAGTCTTCAAAGTACGTACGTTCTACCAGTTCTGTCTGACTGTCGCTAACCCCCACCCCCAGACCGAGTTGGCCCCGAACACCGATATCAGAGTTTCCGACAAACACCAGAACACGTTGAAAGGCCATGACGATGCTGAGAGTGTAAATCGGACGGTAAGTGAAACTCGTTCGTTCATGAGCGGCTGCCAGGGCGTATCACCTGCGTGCGGCGTGTTTCCTTATGTACGTCCCACCGCTACTTGCTAGAGGACGTGTCCACGCTCGATTTCCTCCAAAGGCTTCTTCAGCCAGACAAGTCATCCTCCGAGTTCCCTGATGAATTGCGTTTTGTCATCGGGATAGGGGAATCTGACGAACATATCCAGGGCGCCCAAGGCGACCACCCAGCGAGAACCGTGGAATCTCTGGACAATGTACCCCCTCTATCCCCGTTAACTTCAGTTTCCGCCCACTGAACCTACCGTAGGCCCCGAATTATCCGACCCCTACCGACGCTGCCTTCAAAGAGGCCCTTAAGATACTACAGGGAATCTGCGCACCCCCGATGCGCCTACCATCGTCTTATGTTTTATCAGCCGAACTACTCGAGATCGCTGGGAGCCCATTTGCTTTCAGCAGGTACTCAGACGTATTCAAAGGGTCGTATGACGGGTTGAGGGTTTGCGTCAAGAAACTCAAGGTGGATTCTACTGATAGTCCGGAAAAGATCGCGAAGGGACGTATTCAGCATGATCGGTTGTTTGCTGTTTAGTCACTACTAACGACTCCAACAGACCCTTTGCCAAGAGGCCTCGATATGGAAACGGTTAAACCACCCCAACATCGTTCCCCTCAAAGGTGTAACGTTCAACCCTCTTCAGATTGTGTCGGAGTGGATGCCGGGCGGAGATCTGACCAATTACGTCAACCTGAACCCAGACGCGAGCAGGGTTGGACTTGTGAGTTCCCTGATTGCCTCCTCCCTAGAGCACCACCTTATTATTCCTGTAGTTGTTTGATGTCGTAAATGGGCTCCACTACGTTCACCTTTCCGACGTGATTCACGGAGATCTTAAAGGAGTGGGTGACCTGTCATTGCCAAACCTTGTGGTCTCGCTCATTGACGTCTACAGCCGAATATCGTGGTGGACGCTTCTGGTCATGCACGCATAACAGATTTCTGCCTCGCTCAGAGGCAGGATGCTGCGGATGGAGCCCGCGTAACGCCCGCAGGCACTGCACGGTGGACTGCACCTGAGATCTTGGAGGAGAAAGGGTCGTTGAGCAGAGAAGCGGATGTTTTCTCGTTTGCGATGGTCATGGTCGAGGTCAGTTGTGGATAATCCAATGGCTACCAGGAGGCAGGCTCCGACTAACCGATTCATGATCCGACGAAGATTTTCACCGGCGCGGTCCCGTTCAGTCGACGTCCGTCCATGGCGGTGGCTGGGGCCATAATGGGAGGGGAGCGTCCTCCGCGACCCACTCACTCGACTCTTACTGATGAACTGTGGGAATTGATGCAACGTTGCTGGGCTCAAGACCCTCGCTTGCGCCCGGAAATGTCGCAAGTGGTGCGAGATTTGCACGGCCAGTTAGCACCCCCGTGTCCCACGATCAGACGTCTGCTGACATTACCATAGTGTTACCTCTCCCCCTCGGTCCTTTACGTGTGGCTCTAGCTCAATCAGCCAGCATTCACAGATTGTTACCACACATCAGGAGACAACGGTACCGCACTCCCTCTCACCCCGCGATGAGAACCATGCACCTTCCAACCAGAGGTCAGACTACAACAATGAAGTGGTTGTGAAAAGCTCGGACGGGAACGTACGACGAAGGTTGCTCCCGCATCAACTCCCCCGCCTCGACAGGCCTTCTTCCGAGCATTACGATCAAACAAGTAGCACATTTTATGGGGAGGAGCATAATCAATGGACAAAAGATCTGGCGAGGCTCGTCGATTGTCTGGACGAGGTATATCACGGCGTATCTCCATTTTGTTCCCAACTCAAGCCACCGTAGGTTCTCAATGCTGTCAATATTTCCAGTCCCGCCCCGCACGAACACAGAGGTATATGTAGTGCCAGGATGACGCTGCAAACACCATATGCGCTTTCGTCCCAAGTTTTGAAAGTCGACAGCCAGCCTCTCGTTTCGGGTGATTCCTCTGACGTGTATGAAGGGACCCTCGACGGTTCAAAGGTCTGTGTCAAACGCGTTCGGATATGTTCCAACAAGGACGATTCGACGAACCCCAAAAAAGTGTGCCATTCTGTCGCTCCCTCCGTCTACCATCGGTGACGTTCTCATAGGCCTTCTACCGGGATGCTATAGTGTGGAAACACTTGAAGCATCGAAACATCGTCCCGCTCCTCGGAATCACTTCCACTCCCCTGCAGCTTGTTTTAGAATGGATGCCTGGTGGAGTCCTGATGGAATACATTAGGAAGCACCCATACGCAAATCGGCGTGGTCTTGTGGGTGATCCTCTTGTCGTAGCTGATCCCGTGCTTACTCCCCACCACCAGCTATGTGACACCGCTGAAGGCCTTGAGTTTCTCCACTCTCGAGATGTGGTTCACGGTAACCTTAAAGGAGTACGCGATTGTTCTGAGCCAATTCTATCATCGCATTGACATGTATTCAGTCAAATATCCTTGTGGATGCCGCCGGCCGCGGGCGGATCACGGATTTCGGTCTTGCGATGGTGACTCAAAACCTGGATTCCATACGGAGCGCCTCGGAGGGTCGCGGTCGCAATGTGCTGGAGATTCTGAACGAGAAAGCGGCATTTAGCAAGGAAGCGGACGTTTTCTCCTTTGCGATGGTCATGATCGAGGTGCGTTACGAGTGGGCTGTTTTCGCCGAACCTTGGCTCACCGCCACCACAGGTGTATCCCCGCGCAGTTCCGTTCAGTGATTTCGGACATCAAGTGGCGATAGCAGCAGTAATGGGTAGCGAGCATCCTCCTCGACCGACCCATCCAATTCGCACAGATGATTTGTGGGAATTGATGGAAAGCTGTTGGAATCGAGATCCTCAGTCCCGACCAAAGGTCTCGGAAATGTTAGAAACTCTCCGTGGCCTGTATGTTCTCGTTCTTTAAGCGGTCATACGTTCGTTGACGTCACCCTTCTCTCGTGCAGGGACCACCCTCCCATCCCGCGGGGACACCGAGCGGGTGACTTCGACTCCACAAGTACCGATCTGCACGGCGTGGGTAAGAAATCTTTTCATCTCAACCCCCTGAATGTGGTCGCTGAAGACCTTTCAGGGCAGAAGATTATAATGAATACCCCGGATACGAATCGTACAACCAACAACACTTCTCGTAGGTGCCGCGCATCTTCTGACCTCGAACTACTCTGAGTTTTTTGCGAATCAGGCCAAATTTTGTGGTTCGGGGACTTTTTCTCCAAGCATACTCCCATTTTCATTCCACCGCGAGAGAAAGAGAGGACTAAAAAGAAGGGGAAGAAGTTTGGTGAGGCTCGAAAGGAAGGTGCAGAGAGTAAAGAAGCGTCGGAGAAGGCAGAGGCAGACAGGCAACATGAGGGGTCCAAGGTACGTTGTGTTCCCACCATTCCGACAGAGCATTATTCTGACTTCCATCGCAGAAGAAAACTAGCCAAGAAGATCCACATGAGTCTGCTCCTTCACGTACCTCCACAAGAGAAGTGCAGGCACAGGAGCCAATGTGGTTCGTAGTACCGCGTAACCTTCCACTGACCACACCTGACTGCACTGGGGAACAGCACCACACCGCCAGATGTTAAGCTGGAAAGTTCTATGACACATGAACCCAGCGGGTGGGGGCCGAAGAGCAAATGAAGCGATCTATCTGAGTCTAAATACAAATGTCATATGTAAGAGAGAAAAACTCAAAAAGTGATACTGGGTGGCTTTCTGTAAGATCGGGTAGAGTCATGTTACGGTATATCTCTGAACGTCGCAAGGCCAAGAGCATTCCGTGAGGTCACCAGTGACCTCAGGGGATGCTCTTTTTTGCATCTCCCCCTCCAGTTCCCCACATAGCTGAGATTCGCACTGCCCATGGCCCAACGGAGCGGTCGGAGTCTCTGTACCTTCCTTAAAGGACCCTGGGTATTCATTTCGACTTATGTACGTGCACACGATGTAGCCTTGCGGACAGTCACTCAACTATAGATTCTCCTGCAGTTTCTGAAGAATGGATATCTCAAACTCGGTATGTGTTTGGTTTTTATTGGTCACGTGAGTTGGGGACACCTCCCATGCAACAAGGGGAGGCGGCCAACAGAGCGGTCGCTGTATGGCGGTTTCACACATGCTAGCTTGAACGCGTGCTAATTTGAATTTGGATGTAGATATTTTTGTCACAATCGAACAACCATGCGAGAAAGAGGTGAACTCCATCCTTTAGATCACAATGACCCGCATCAACTGGCACCGGACACGGGATATTTGGGTAAATCGAACAAGGAGATCCCGCTAGTAATATTCAATCCCAGGATCACAGGGGAGGGAGAGATCTAATAGGGAGAATTGTAGAGGAACGCCGCGACGAGTGCGAAGACGACGTGTGGCTGATCGTTTGAAGATATTGCGACAGGGCCCGCCCGAGTTCCAAAAAGAGTCGAAGCATCAGCGAGAGGCTCTCGACGGCAAAATGAAAATGCCCCTTCCAACCTGCGCTATCTATCACGGTTCTTGTCTTGGTACGACAGAACCCCACAGTTCCTGAGGTACTGGTTGACGCACTGTCTCCCCAGGATCTCGAAGGATGTGGCAAGGGGAGTTGTGGGTCTGGCGTAGGGGAAGGGGGAGTTGTTCGGTGTTGATTATAGTTGTATGCAGGGGGCAGTAATTTCGTTCGGTCGCGATCTAGCTTGGATTGGACACCGATTATGGACCTGAGCTGATAACTGAGAAATGGCCGGTCTATGCATTGCGAGGCGCCGTGAGGAGACTGATGGAGAGATGGAGCCGGGCTGGCGAAGATGAGCGAGGTGATGAGGTTTTCACCATACTTCGTCACACCCGTAGGATTCTTGCGGTAGAGGGCGAAGGAGCCGGCGCGTGAAAGGTTTGAAGAACGCGTTGAGTGCGTGGTACAGGCAGTAATGCTAGGCCACCGATGCTCCGGGGTAGTCGAACGGAGAGGATGCACCACGTCGGGTTGAGCTGGACGATGACGGGTTTTCGCAGTTTTCGCGGTTATTATTCTCCCCGATCCTCTGAAAGTAGGTAGGGGCGGGTCCAGTCTGTACCAGGAGAAGGGACCCAGCGGGGAAGAAGACGAAATGGGAGTCGACTGCCATAAGCTCGTTGGCACGCTGCATCTCGGATGCGAACACGTGGACTCCCGCAGCTCAAAGTTGGTCGCACGCTTGTAGCGCATGGGGCGGTTCCCTGCCAAACTGCCAAACCAGCACGTACTTGCTGTATCGCCAGCTGGCAACTGACACATACGAATGGCCCCTTTCTCCCACTTCCATCGAATCGCCGACGGTGTTTCCTGCAAGAAGGGGGCGGGGCGGTTGGGTGACTCCACAACGAGGCGGAAGTGGGGGGCTGCGGACACATTCGGAAATACGTACGCAGATTTTGTGGCGATACCAGAAAAATGGACCTTTTTCAGTTTTCACCTGGCAGACTGCCGGGAAACAGCCCCTAACCCTACTATACCACCACCCCACCACATGCCCTCAGCGTGGATGTGAGTATATTACTGTGAAATGGCTCCGTTGGACGGCCGTGTACTCCCTGCCTTCGCCGCCCTTTCACTGGTTCGAAGATTAGCATGTTCCGATCCAAAGGTCCCAAGGGTGAGTCCTAACTCATGAGCAGGAGTGCGACGCTGACGAGCACAAGACGCTGACCTCACCAGCATCGGGATTTCGGGGCCGCAGCTTATCTCCTGTGTCCGTGCTGTCGACAAGGGAACTCCGCCGCGAACGAGCGGCCCCGACGATCTGAAAACCATTGCAGAAAAGCTCGACGAAGTAAACCTCTTTTTAAACCGCCCCACCCCCCTGCGTGCTGAAACCTCCAATCAGGCCTTTTCATCCCCCACGGTGAAACCAGAGTTAAAAGGGTGGTGCAGTGAAATTCTGTGCAAGCTTTCACGTTCACACAACATCCGATCTAAATCGTGCTCCCCGTCCGGAGTTACGGTGAGCAGCGAGGAACCATACAGGACTGCAGGATCTGTGAGGGTTTGGAAGGGGGAGCAGGACGGAATCCAAGTGTGCGTGAAGTCTTTTCGGATCTCTGAGGGTCCGGGCCTGGATGAGATCAGAGAGGTGTGTAGCGGTCCCTACTGAGATGAGGGAGGGAACTCAACCTGATTCTCATCAGGGTTTCCACCGTGAGATTGCACGGTGGAAGTACATCTCACATCCAAACGTACTTCCCTTCATTGGAGTCTCAGAGGAGTTGCCCGGCCTTGACAGGCTTTCCATCATTAATTCTTGGCTGGAAAACGGGAACATTCTTCAGTATGTCGGTGTAAACCCTGATGCCGACCGATTCCAGCTGGTGAGCGGCCACAAAAATAGGCAAACACAACCCTCTGACTACGTCATCTATAGCTTGCACAAGCCACCCTTGGTCTCACGCACCTCCATTCGCTAGACATCGTGCACGGTAATATTCATCCAGTAAGAGACAGATTATTGGAGGCGAACACAGACCAATTCTCGATCTATCTAGGGAAACCTTCTGATCACCAAGGAGGGTAGTGTCCGTCTCGCAGACTTTGGAATAGCGATAATCCTTACCAGTTCCCCTCCCGTGCGAGCAGCCTCCGGCGCCATCTCTAAGCCCAACGTCATTCGTTACAAGGCTCCAGAGCTGCTAGGGGATGACCCCACTCCTTTGAAAGAGAGCGACGTGTACTCCCTTGCGATGGCTGCCTTCGAGGTGCATTCATCTTATATTGTGATTTGCGTCACCAACTAACGCCTCACCTACCAACCAGGTTCTCTCTGGGGTCCTGCCGTACGATAAGAAGCAAGGAGCCAAGACGGCCTATTCCATTATCAATCAGGAGCGGCCACCTCGTCCAAGCAATGTCATCGCGGAACGTTGGTTACCTGACAAGGTCTGGCATGCTATTGAGAACTGTTGGGTTCAGGGCACACAGTCCCGGTTGCACCTCCGTGAATTACATCAGACATTCGTTGATTTGACGTCGGGAAAAAGAGAGAATGCCGCGGTACCTGAGGACGGTAAACACAACGTCGTATCTTACATCTGTGGACTCGTTCTGAAATCACTCCCAGGTGCAGGTAGTCCGAAGATTGTCGAGGAAAAGTCGCCCGGGGTCAAGGAATCCCCTGCGTCGCTCGTTCAGCCTACGCAGCCGTCAGACACCCAAAAGGGGACTGGGTCTGCGGGTAAACGGATGAAGAGTATATGGCATTACTGTTCCTGCCGTGGTGGTGGCGAGTGATCCACTCCAGTCAGCAGCACCGGCTATGCCCAATCACCAGATTGATCTCCTTTGTCGTCTGTATACCCACCGCAATTGTCACACCTATTATGCAATGAGTGAAACTTTGGAGTCCGAGGTCGCAACAGGAGACGTAATCGCGTGCCTGCGCGTTTCCAAGGTGGGCAGCGGAAAGATGTTCGTAGGGCCCGGTGTGGGGGCGCGCCCGGGGACGCGCAACCCTCAGAACCCAGGTAAGACCCCGGATACTCCCCCCACCCCTGCCAGATACCTTTCATAAATCATGACCACAACAAATAACCGACGACCAAGCCGGAGGAGAAGTGTCAAAGCCGGCACAGGGATAGGTACGGCGGGGGCTTTTTACCACGTGCCTCTTACCATAAACGTCAGCGAAGGACCCACCCAAGACCACCCATCCGTTTTAGGCGAACTGAATTTTGCCATTCTACCAAGACCCGCTGGCCAGAAAGTGTACCGACTGTTCTGTGGCCCTAACCCCCTGTGTTTTTCCCTCGACCACCCAGCTGGGGACCGCGAGTACCAGGGTGAGTTGCGTATCGCGGGTTGCGCTCCCCCGCCCCCCCCCCTGGACGTTCGGGTGTTGTATGCGCACAGTGTTCGCAAGTGACGGCTGCTCTACAGAATACCCACGGGAGAACCGGTAGTATTATATCCTGTGCCAAATTTCTGGTCTGCCCTATGGGTGGCTGGTAAATGTGCGTGTTCTAAGCTTCCCGCTACCCTTTCTTTGGTCATTCAAGAAGTCGACAATATCATCACCAGGCTACAGTATGACCAATAACCGTGGTACCTGTACGAGGCGTGCACCCAAGTATCCAACCGATGGAGGTCCGCCGGATACGTGCGGTCGGTCAACGAGATCGAATTGGTGGACGAGCACGGAGTATGGGATGTTCTGAGGATAAGCCATATCCACGTGGGGAGATTTGCCTGAGGGATACCGACGGTTTCTCTAGCTACTACCAAAGTAAGTCTCACTCGTACCCACCCCCATCGGCGTTAACCTGGGGCGATATTCCTAGACGAACAGGCTACCAAGGAGACAGTCGAATGGGGAGGTTGGTTTCACACCGGCAATGTCGGTTTAATGGGTGGGGTAGATGCGAACGCCATCCTTCTTTTTCATCATTCAACCCTATGCTGCATGATTCCAGTTCGGCGTGTTCAGGATCTGATTAACCGAGTTAAAGTAAATACTCGCCGTCCCTCCACGGTATTTCGGAATACTATGAAACTTTCTCGAGGTGAATACGTCGCCTCGGAGCAGGTTAAGAGTATCTACGCCGCTTGTCTTGTCGCATAACAGATCACGTTGAGAAGTTAGCGGCTTCACCTTTTGTTGGGTGAAAGGCGATCAACGTTCAACCCCCGTGTGTTCAACTCCCACAATTTCTTTTGTATTTTACCCCGGGCACCCAGGTCATTTGTAACCCCTTTCCTACTTGTCGCCTTTCGCTCCTCTCTGGCAGGGAGCATAAAACTTTAGAAAGATGTGTTAGATGCCGGGGAATTGCACTCAGCCACCACTCTCCAACCTGGGTTCCGACCGGAGTAGTGGATGGCTTTGTTAACACGAGGCGCGTCGCGTGCCTTTTGTTATCATTATCAACATCTATTTCTCGCAACAACACGAGGTATATTATCGGGGGATGGTCACTGATTTCCATCAAGCCTCGGACTCTACCTCACAACCGTACCCCTTTCTCGTGGCTACCTTCAATCTTGATCATGCAAGTCGAGTCCCAACCACCGAAGGGGAATGATGAGGCCATCTCATTGCTGGATGCGGCCATCGCGGGCTTGAATCGCACGGGAGAACTCTCAAGTATCACGCCAGCCAAGGCAGTTCCTGGTTCCGTCAGTGTCCTCCTTGGGACGATCAAGGTATGTTTCCTCTTCTGCGGTGAGGTGGCCCAAATTCATAGATAACCAGGACACCGTGGTTAACAATCCGGACTATGTCGAACTCGGGCTAATCTGCGCGAATACATGCAGTAGCTTTAACCAAGGGGTGAACGGGAGAAGATTGGGCGAGTTGAGTGGGTCCGTGTGGGAGGCGATTGAACAGTTAGAAACGTGAGCTCAACCGGTGATGGATGTCGTGTGCGTCTCACTCACCACTCCCTTGATCGCAGAACTGTGGCAGAAATTCAGGAAGGGATCAAGAACAAGGGGCAGAACTCGCACTCCCAACCTGCCCACACGGGGAATGGCAGGGGGGCCGTCGATGCCTGGAAGGCGGAACTCACTAGGATCCTTCAAGTCTTCGAAGTACGTATGTTCTGCCGATTCTGCTTGACTGTCGCTAACCCCAACACACCAGACCGAGTTGGCCCCGAACACCGATACCAGAGTTTCCAACAAGCACAAGAACACCTTGAAAGGCCACGACGATGCTGACGGTGTAAGTCGGGCGGTAAGTGAAACTCGTTCGTTCATGAGTGACTGCCAGGGTGTATCACCTGCGTGCGGCGTGTTGCCTCACGACTATGCATGTCCCACTGCTACTTGCTAGAGGACGTATCCACGCTCGATCGCCTCCAAAGGCTTCTTCAGCCAGACAAGTCATCGTCCGAGTTCCCCGGCAAATTGCATTTTGTTATCGGGATAGGGGAATCTGACGAACATATCCAGGGCGTCCAGGGCGACAACCTAGTGAGAACCGTGGAATCTCAGGACAATGTATACACCTTTCTCTCCGTAGCTTCAGTTCCCGCCCACTGAACCTACCATAGGCCCCAGATCATCCGGTTCCTACCGATGTTGCCTACAGAGAGACCCTTAAGGCACTGCAGGGAATCTTCACACCCCAGATGCGCCTACTATTGCCGCACGTTTTATCAGCCAAACAGCTCAACATTGGTAGGAGCGCATTTGCCTTCGGCGGGTACTCAGACGTATTCAAAGGGACGTATGATGGGTTGGAGGTTTGCGTCAAGAGACTTGGGGTCGACTCTGCTGACAGTCCGGAAGAGGTCGCAAAGGGACGTATTCATTACGTCCAAGCTTGCTGTCTACTAACGACCCCAACAGACTCTTTACCGAGAGGCTTTGATATGGAAACGGTTAATCCACCCCAACGTCGTCCCCTTCAAAGGTATAACGTTCAGCCCTCTCCAGATTGTGTCAGAGTGGATGCCGGGCGGAGACCTGACCACTTACGTCAACATGAAGCCAGGCGCGAGTAAGGTTGGACTTGTGAGCTCTCCGGTTGCCTACTCCCCAATGCACCACCTTATTGTTCCTGTAGTTGGCTGACGTCGCAAATGGGCTTCACTACCTTCACCTTTACGGCGTGATTCACGGGGATCTCAAAGGAGTGAATGTTCCGTCATCACCGAACCTTATGGTTTCACTTATTGACGCCTGCAGCCGAATATCATGGTGGATGCTTCCGGCCGTGCACGCATAACGGATTTCGGTCTCGCTCACAACCATGATGCCGAGGAGGGAACTTATGTAGCACTCGGTGGCACCGAGCGGTGGACTGCACCCGAAATCTTGGAGGAGAAAGGGTCGTTGAACAAAAGTGCGGATGTTTTCTCGTTTGCGATGGTCATGGTCGAGGTTAGTTGTGGATATTCCAATGAATACCAGGGGGCAGGCTCCCACTAACCAGTTTACAATTCAACAAAGGTCTTCACTGGCGCAGCCCCGTTTGACAAACTCACATCTATCGCCGCAACTTTGGCCATAATGGAGGAAAAGCGTCCTCCGCGACCCACTCACTCGACTCTTACGGATGAACTGTGGGAATTGATGCAACACTGCTGGCATCAAGAACCTCGCTTGCGTCCGGAAATGTCGCAAGTGGTACAAATTTTGAGTGGCGTGCTTTACGACGAGGAGCATAAGGAATGGATACAAGATCTAGTGGGGCTTGTCGATTGTCTGGACAAGGTACATCACCGCGTGTCTCCCTTTCGCTTCCTACTCAAGCCACCATAGGCTCTCAACGCTGTCGACCCTGCCAGTCCCGCTTTCCGGAAGTGTCTGGAGGAACTCAGAGACATATGTAGTGCCAAGATGATACTGCCAACATCATATACGCTTTCGCCTCAAGTTTTGAAAGTTGACAGTCGGCCTCTCGTCCCGGGTGGTTCCGTTGATGTGCACAAATGGACTCTCGACGGTTCAAAGGTTTGTGTCAAACGCGTTCGGATATGTTCCAACAAGGACAGTCCGACGAACCCCAGAAAAGTGAGTCGTCCTATCGCTCCCTCCGTCTGCCGTCGGTGATGGGTCCCATAGGCCTTCTACCGAGATGCTGTAATGTGGAAACACTTGAAGCACCGAAACATCGTCCCGCTCCTCGGCATCACTTCCACTCCCCTGCAGCTTGTTTTAGAGTGGATGCCTGGTGGAGTCCTGACAGAATATGTTAGGAAGAACTCGGTCGCAGATCGACGTGGTCTTGTGGGTGACCCTCCTGTCGCGGCTGATCCCATGCTTACTCCCGCCACCAGCTATGTGATGTCGCTAAAGGTCTCAAGTTTCTCCACTCCCGAGACGTGATTCACGGTAATCTCAAAGGAGTACGTGATCGTTCTGAGCCCATCTTGTCATCGCATTGACATGTATCCAGTCAAATATCCTTGTGGATGTCACCGGTCATGCGCTAATCACGGATTTCGGCCTTGCTACGGCCACTCAAAAGCTGGACTGCATACGAAGTACCTCGGAGGACCATAGTCACGCTGCACGATGGACTGCGCCGGAGATCCTGACCGGAAATGGGACATTTAGCGAGGAAGCGGATATTTTCTCCTTCGCGATGGTGATGGTCGAGGCGCGTTACAAATGGGCTATTTTCGTCGAGCTTTTGCTCACCATCACCTTGTATCACCATAGGTATATACCGGCGCGGTTCCGTTCGATGATTTCGGGCCTCCAGCAGTGATGGCAGCGACAGTGGCTGGCAGACGCCCTCGTCGACCAACTGATCCGGCTTTCACAGACGGGTTGTGGGGATTGATGCAAAGCTGTTGGAATCGGAATCCTCAGTCTCGGCCAAAAATTTCGGAATTGTTAGAAACTCTCCGCGGCCCGTAAGTTCTCGTTCTTTAAGTGGTCACACGTTCGTTGACCTCACTCTTCTCCCGTGCAGGGTCTGCCCTACTATCCCACAGGGACACCAAGCAGGTGACTTCGGCACCACGGGTACCGATCTGTATGACGTGGGCAAGAAAGCCTTTCGTCTCGACCCCCTGAATATGGTTGATGGGGACCTTTCGAGGCGGAAGTTTATAAAGGATGCCCCGGATATGAATGGTGGTCGTACAACCAACGACACTTATCGTAGGTACCATACATCTTCTGACCTCAAACGATTCTGAGTTCTTCGTGGATCGGGCCCAGATTTACAGACCGGGAACAATTTCCGCAGGCGTGACTCCACTCCCACTCCACTGCCGGGGGAAAGGGGGCTGCTGCGAAAGGGTGATCGCAAGGAAAATGCGAAGGGAGCCAGAGAGACTGAAAAGAGGGTGAAAGGAGTTGAAGAGGCTCAAAAGGAGGCGAAGGAGGATGAAGAAACTATGAAGGAGGACGCGGCCTGGCAACACGAGAAGCCCAAGGTACGTTGTCTTCCCCCCTTCCGACAGAACACCGTTCTGGCCTCCACCGCAGACGAAAAATGGCCAGGGGGGACTACATGAGCCTGCCTTTCTTCGTTCGCTTCTACAAGATGAGCGCAGGTCAAGGAGTACGTGTGGTCCTTTCTACCGTAACCTTCCGCTGATCACACTGGGGACTCGCACCGTACAGCCAGATTTAAATCCCCCACACGTCTTTTCCCGGACCTCCTGGACAACCGCAAAAATGATCCTCCCAATTCCTATCCATCGACGATCGACAACATCGCTATGTTGCGCAGTGAGGGACAAGGACGGTGGGATTAGCACTTCGTGGTTCTGCACTGAATTAGGTGGCCGTGGATAGCAGGGGGTGCTGTTCCGAAACAGTGGCAACAGTTCAGAAGGTTTTGAGAAGAGTCCTCTGGGCCTGGAAACGCGCTCCAGCCGAAAGGATAATGCTTAGTCATTCGGTCTCGGTATTCTATAAGCGAAGGGGTCAAAGCGGCACTCGTCCGACATAGTGCAGAAAATTGTGCCAGGCCTCGGACTGCGAAACGCGAACCGTCATCATATCAATACGAATAGGCGGACCAAATATTGACCGGATGGTTAAGTAGAGTATAGTTGAAGATCGCGTAGTAAAGAACAAGAACGAATCCGCTAGTATATCGCATATCAGTAAATTCCTCCGATGAGCAGCCGTTTGTAATAGACATTAAGCATTCTGGAGGGTGAGTGTTGGGAGTAGGATGTGTGAGACAGTGTCATTTCGGGATCGCGCGACACAAGAGTACGGGAGGCAGGGCGTTGGCGTGCGTGGTCCGGGGGTGTGAAGGAACCTATGTCCACAAGTACATATTTTCAAAGCGCCAGCCCATAAACCGTCTCGGCGAGAGTCCTGAAACACGCGATAATCGGTGGGTCGAAAATGTGGAACGAAACGACGGCGAGGGTGGTGGGCTTGAGGTGGGCAAAGGGGGGATTGGATTCGGATCGGGAATGACTCTTCCGCGACAAGGTCGTTTCGTGGGGTCGGGGAGTATTCCGGGACTAGTTGGAAAGATGCCAGTAGGATAAGTACGGCAAAAAAGGAGAGGGTGGGAGTTGCGAAGCGGTTGCAGGCGTTCCCGCCGCGGCAAATACCAGCACGCACGGATTTGACCAGAAAGGGACTGGGGGGAAAACAGCTCGAAAAGGACATTGAAATAAGCTTTCCCTACTCAGGTCTAGAATCAAAACAATAAGATTCCCTCCCTTACGGTCGTAGGATTGAATTGTTTATCTCGCATCCACAGCGAAGGTGCTTTTCGACAGAAGACAAACGACAGACCTGTGCATGCCACCGCCTGCGCGGATACTAATTTCCAATTGGTGACTGCAACAAGGTGGGGAGTTGTGAGGTTGGCGTGGAGTAACGGCTGAGTACTGAACTGTGACGATCTCTGGCGTGAGCCCGGTCCAGGTGGTGAGGCTGGGGCTCGCATGGGAGAGAGGGAGTTGGTCGGCGTTGATTAGGAGGTTTATGCAGGAGGCAGCAATTTCGTCCGGTCGAGCTCCAGCCTGGATTGGACATCGATTATGAAAACTGGGCTGGCAACTGAGAGAAGGCCGGCCCCGGGGCAGTCGAACGAAGGGGGTACGTCACGTCAGGTCGAGCTGGACGACGATAGGTGCTTGTGTTCGTGACGCTGAAGATAAGGGCGGGGTCATGTACCATCTCGAACGATGAATGTGGGGGAAAAGCGACTCGAGTTGCGATCCATCCTTCGGCCGGAGCGCTCCGGAAGTCGGCACGTTCCACCGCGGACAGCGGCTGCCGGTGCTTGCGGACACCCCAGACTCAATGAGCCCAGCACAGTGCTATTTGTCGTCTTTGATGGGCCTCGTGGATCAAGGGAGGCGTCGGGTAGTTATACCATCTCGTAACTTCAAGGCAACGATTTTGTGGGGTTTGTCAGCCAGCTGGACAAGGTATGTCGCCGTGCCTCACTTCTTCGCCCTCCGCTCAAGCTACTGTAGATTCTCAACACCCTCGACCCCGCATTGGACGTTGAATGAAATAGAGTTTAGTTGGGCGAGCAAACGCACCATTGCTGCCACCATGTGTCTGCAATATGCCTGGTGTTCGTTTCAGATATTGTGCGCGGATTCCATGATACTACATATATTTAGTGGCGTGCCAGAAGGAATGCACCATTTTTTTCTCATTTGCCACCTGCCTGGCAGATTGCCTGGGCTATTGAGCGGTTGAGAAGGAGCCTGCAAGAAACTGCCCCAACTCCGCCATGCCACGACCCTACCGCATGCCTTCGGCGTGGATGTGAATATATTACCGGCAAATGGCTCCGCTGGACTGTCGTGTACATTTTTCCTCGCTGCCCTTCCACTGGTTCGAAGGATAGCATGCTCGCGCTTCAAGTACCACGGTGTGAGTCCCAACTCCGACAAGTACGACCGTGAAGACCGATCGACAAAAGCTCTTGACCTCACTAGCATCGGGATTGAGCGGCGATTTATCCCCTACATCCTTAGCGTCGAGTCGGGAGCTGAACACCCCGTCTTTCCGCCCACCCAAGTAGATATACAGACTATCGCGGAAAAACTCGATGAGGTAAACCTGTCTTTTCAAACCGCCCCGCCCCCCAACGTGCTGAACCCTCCGGTCAGGCCTTGTCGTCCCCCACGGTGAATCAAGAGTTGAAGGAGCGGTGTATCGCAATTCTGCGCAGGTTTTCACGTTCGCACGGTGTCCGACCTAAATCGTGTTCCCCATCCGGAGTCACGTTGAGCGGTAGGGAACCGCATATGACGGCAGGATCTTCGGAGGTTTGGAAGGGGAGATTGGGTGGAAATCAAGTGTGCGTGAAGACTTTCCGGGTGTGGGCTTCGGAGATGGATGAGATCAAGGAGGTGTGTAGCGGTCCCTACTGAGATGAACGAATGAACTCAACCTGATTCCCATCAGGGTTTCTACCGCGAGATTGCGCAGTGGAAGTATATCTCACATCCAAACGTGCTTCCCTTCCTTGGAGTCTTGGATGGGTTGCCTGGCCTCCATGGGTTTTGTATCATCAACCCTTGGCTGGAAAATGGTAACGTTCTTGAGTATATAAATACGGTCCCGGATGCCAACCGATTCCAGCTGGTGAGCGGTCACAAGAATCGGCAGGGATAACCCTCTGATAGCGTCCTATATAGCTTGCACAAGCCACCCTTGGTCTCATGCGCCTTCATTCACTAGACATCGTGCATGGTAGCATTCATCCCGTGAGAGACACAGATTATTGGAGGTGAACACGAACCAATTCTCAATTTGCCTAGGGAAACATCCTGATCACGAAGGAGGGTGATGCCCGTGTCGCAGACTTTGGGATCGCGGCAATCCTGGCCGGTTCTGCTGCCATGCGATCAGGTTCCATGGCCACCACTAAGCACGGCGTCGTTCGCTACAAGGCTCCAGAATTACTAGGAGATAACCCCACTCCTTCGAAGGAGAGCGACATAT
>Ga0307517_10004002_pt1 | contig 22810 bp, 27 predicted proteins | sample 23_EM_MG_FD_194515 | JGI IMG/M metagenome (GOLD analysis project Ga0307517, IMG submission 194515) | Populus trichocarpa ectomycorrhiza microbial communities from riparian zone in the Pacific Northwest, United States - 23_EM | ecosystem: Host-associated > Plants > Roots > Unclassified | place...
CGCGCCCGCCCCCCCCCCCCCCCACTCCGGATAATTTGCGGAGATCACCCGGCATGAATAAGAGCAAGTTGGGCTCCTAGCTAAGAAAATTACGTGCGGAGTTATCTTACAACTGAGGTATTACTCTGAGCATTATCACGATATCTTGGAATGATGCCGTACGTGCAAGTGTGGTGTTTGGTCGCGGGACGCTCACTGACTGTTGCTTCCTCAAGGAACGCTTTGTTTCTCTTCCTTCTTCTTTCTATCATTGTAGGTGGTTAAACCCTTCATACTCGTGTCAAGCTTCAACAGAACTGAGGCTCTGGCGGGGAGATGGGGTATAAGTATGGTGGCGTCCGACACTGTGCGGCTTGATGCCCTCCAAGCCTCAGACCTTGAAAAGCCGGCGGGCCTCGGTACTTCCTAGTTGCTCGGTTCGGCTAGAATACCGGAAGGGGAGTGGAGGGCTATGCAGGGACCTCTGCAGGAATTCCAATAGAGTGGGCGGAATTTGATGGCGGGGGCAAGCACAGCATCTGCATGCCCAGCGGCTTGTTTATGTACGAGTATTGAGGAGAGCAGTAGGCAGGCACTGCCAAGAGAACAGGATGACTACGGCTATCAACAGGAAAATCTATTACACAAACCCCCATTCCAAATATTCTCGTCTATTTTCGTCTATCCTCGTCAACTCGTGGGTAAAATTTTATCCATGCTAATACCCATGGAGCTCCCGTGTGGGCATTCTTTAAAGAGATTAAGAATCGCCAAATTAGGCGAGACAATCGGGGGGGGGGGGGGCGAGAACCAAATAAAGAAATACTCTCGAAAAAAAAAGAAACCCCCCCACCCCGGAGGAGGAACGCCAATCGTGCTACAATACCGGTACTTCTCTTCAGCCGTGAAGGGAGGAGAGAAAAAAAAAGACTCCTCCCAAAAAGAAGGGCCTTTTTTTGGCTGATGAAACATCCCTACGGGCGCTGCACTTTCGCTAGCTCCCGTGAGCAAACGCGACCTATCCTACAGCAGGGTCTCGACGCCACACCTATCTTTACTCATGAGTGCCCCTGAAAGCGCCCAGATGGAACCCGTGCCAGCTCGTTCACTGGTCCGAGGTCTCATTTCTCAAAACCATAGACGGGGGGCCCAATGGGTTGGCGGAAGTTTACTGATTTTAGCACTGATGACTCTCGATCGGCACAATTGCCTGAATCTTCGTACAAGTATAGTGCCGGGCCACCAAAAAACGAAACCTCTTGATTACTGTTTTCCAGCTTGGGGATGCATACAAAAAAAGTAGCAGCACGGCATAAGCTTGGGTGGATGCTCGCTTTTTTTTTCAAAATGTCCCTTGCGGTTCTCAATAGGTATGATACTCACTTTGTCGGGAGAAAAAACGGGGTTCATGGCGTAGGTAGTTCTATCAAGGGGTTTTTTTTCTTCAGAAACTTGGTCAACTTGGAACCTATTATTCGTTGTCGGCTTTGGTGGTGATGCTCGTTTCCAGAGACCCGGCATAAGAAGGCCTCGTTTAGCTCTTGGTTGGCCAACTGTTTTTGGCCAAGCTCGGGTACTCGTAGCCTATTCCTTATTTAGGAATGGTGGGGAGCTATCTTTGTTGGTCCCTGCGCGCTTGCGCCACAAATTGTTGGTCGTTAGGCGACGCTTTATTTCTCGCATGTGGGAATGCGTCCTCGAATAGCGCATGCAGGGCTGGCTTGACATGGGGGGGGGGGTGTTTAAGATTCTGACGAGCATAGGACCAGCACCTATATAATGAAACTTGGGTCCCGCATTCTCCATTCTTCACCTCACTTGCGGTGCTCTGCTGGTTGCCTAGCCTTGCTCATCAAGATTCACGACTTGGAAAGTCCCTTTCCTCTTTACGAATACATAAATCGCCTCGATCTCCTCCTCCATAACTTCAATCAAGCAACCAACAATACAACACGACAAGATGCAGGAACTATCGAACTGGGGTCACGTGGCACTAATGTGGACACTCGTCCTGGTACTCTACATTGTCCTCGGCCTGCGAACATGGGCCCTGCGAAACACGAGCTATAGCATGCTCTCACCGCGCGGGATTAGCACGCTGTGTATCGTTCTGACGGTGTCGCTGGTAACGGTGGTATGCGCTATGGTTACATGGAGCTCGGTCGGGCCGTTGCATGCCACTCCTAAGAATGTTCTCGGATCACTTTACAACGCCAATTTGGAGGAGGACTCTGGGCATGTCTTTTTTCAGGGCGATCCTCGGGTCCCATTGGAGACCGTTTTCAAGGTATATTTTTTCTCCTCCATCCTAGAGAGGAGTACGGGGAATAGAGACTAATTTGATATCCTACGAATAGGTAAACTTCGCCTCCATGATCCTCTTCTACGTCGTCCTCTGGCTCGTAAAAGTCGCTTTCGTCGTCATCTACTTCGAGTTCTCCAAGGAGCTATCCCATCGAACCCGTGTGCTGCTGTATATCACTATCGCAGCGATCGCCATAACCTTCGTATTTGTGATCTGCCTCTACTCCCTCTGGTGCCTCCCAGTGTCGACAAACTGGGCCTTCGGGGAGCTCATCCAGTCCCACGCCTGCCGCGCAAGTCTGGCGCCATCCGTCATCGTCAGCGTCATAAACGTCCTCGTCGACATCCTCATCATGGTGGTCGGCTTCACCATCGTGCGCTCCCTCAAACTTGGCGGGAGCAGCTTCCGCTCCGCATACCTCATCATCACGATCGGGACCCTGACCGTCCTCGTTGCCTTCATTAGAATGATCGTGCTGGCCCTGCGCATGAAGAAGCAGGATAGCGCGTATAACGGCATCTACAACGGGGCGGTGGGGGGCGAGACCTCGATGGACAGAACATCCATCTCCATTCCCATTCAGGAGAGCGTCGTCGGGTACACCGAGGTCGAGGCCATTCTGGCATGCATTGCCGCATGTCTGCCCGGCATTCGCGTGCTCTTTCGCAAGCACATTAACCGGCGGACCGGATTGACTTTCAAGGATCGTGGCAGCGCTGGGAGTCTTACGCCACCGGCTTCTCCCCCCACCGCGTATTCATCTCCCCCGAAATCGTACTCGCCTTCGATCCCGGCCACTCCTCCACCGGTTTATGAGCAGAAGGTACGGGCCGAGGATATGGTCTGACTTCGCCTCTCTCCTTCTTTCCTCCGTTACGATTTCCACTTTATTCTTAATGAGTTTTTTCCTTTGTTTTGGGGGGTATCATGTCATCATTATAGCATAGCGCAGCATTTACCGGCGGGGATCACGTTTTTCTATTCTTTTTTTTTCTTTCTTTCTTCCTCTTGCATATTTTGGGGGTGGGCATTTTTTTTCCTTATGTTCCTGGGAGCATTTACATGGATGGGTGTGTGTGTTTTTTTTCTTGTTCTTCTTGCATGGTCGGCTTGGTTGGGGCTTCGGTGCATTATCACGGTTTTTCTTTCATTCATCACCACTTTTTTTTCTTCTACTTTCTTTCATGTAACTTTTTTTTTTGAGAGGACTTTTTGCTCTCTCGCACTTACATTTTGTTAATACTGGGTTGGGTTTAAATTTGGGGAGCATCATCATCATACAGTACGGTAAACACGGCATACATTATTTAGATATTATCATCATATTATTATAGCGGACATTCTTTATTATTGATCTTGAATCAAATAATATATATATGTATTATCACGATGCGAATTTGAACTGTTACAAGTATGATAGATACCATGAGTCAGGTCCTATTTGAAGAGAATGGAAAAATATAACCCCATCGTAAGCTGTTCCTTCCGGGGATGCTATTTGTTCAAATCTTATGGGTAAAATTGGAAGCCACCCCCGGTTCGATACTGGAAACGTTTCAGCTGTTTTCGGGAAACGCCAATGTAGTGCTTGGGCGATGGCCGTTTCTTTTCTTTTCTTTTCTTTTCTTCTAAACCTGGTGCTAAGATTACGTTTGATTGGGTTGGAAGTAGGCGGGGGGGTCATAACCTGGGAGGCAAAACTAGAAACCAGGAATTCGGAACCCGGGGGTGGGGGGAAGAGGAAGTATCATATCACGGGATTAGCCTTTCCGTTGGGGGGGGGAGGGGGGGTAGGTAGGTGATGGGTTATTGATAAACTTTGGTCGGGGTTGTTGGGGGGTGCATAATTCCTGGACTGCGGGTGAGGTGGCCTAAGAACAATCTGCCTGTTTCTTCTGTAGTCTGTTGATGTGCTCCCTTCAGCCAGTAAGTATGTTTTTATCTTGTGATAAGTGTTTGGCTAGAGGTATGCTCCCCCATACCAACTTAGCTCCGATTTTAGTTGTGTTCTGTTGTGTTGATTACACATCCTTCCGGAAGTTTGTTATAACAGATTCGGTTCACAGAATCTATATAAGAGGGAACATGTGGGCGAGCTTATGTATGTATGTGATTTAGGAGAGATGGTTGGTTAAAAATGAGATGGCCTGAAGCTTGCTTATTTGTAAAAATATTGTAGTAATTATCGCTGGTGAGAGAACTGTAGTTTGGTCTCATTTTTTCCCCAACTCGGATATGGGAGGGCGATTTTTGGTAAAGGAAGGGTGAGTGATATTTCGTGATTTTACCTCTGGGCGTTTCTATTTTCTATTCCGAAAAATCTGGTCGGGCGGATGGAGTGAACGGCCAGGGTAAGAACCTTGGAGGCTGATTTGTAGATATGGCTTGCGATTCCGGATGGATCTTTGGGTTTTGTTTGCTGCCTCGGTTGGGAATGGATTTAGGAGGGATCTATAATGTAGGGGAGAGCCACTGGACTATTATATGGTAAGCGTGTTCCCAACTTTATAGGATGGTGGAGCACTCATTGGTGTGGTGTACTCGTGTTGAATTAATTTACCGGTGATGGGTGGATAATGTATGAGGGAGTGGGGATAATAATTGTAGGATTTTGCAGTGTATAATATGAGACACTCGGGACTACACTCCATCGGTGCCCTGGGCTGCTGGGTGTTGGGCACCCGCTCACAGAAAAAGTTTATGGAGGTGTCGGGATCGCTCGGATTTATATACCGGAGGAGATTTCGAAGCGTGGATTGTCTATTGGAGGTGGCTGGCTACTGTCTGTGATGCTTAAAAGAAAACTTCTTCATGCAGAACCATATCCATCCATTCATGCCCCAGTGCGCCCGCACACGTTCACACTTCTGTGCTCCTCCATAGTATGCCCGCTTCCCGATATCTGCGCTCCTCGGCGCCTCTGACGCTACAGCATTTTACTACTGGGATTATTATACCATCGGAAATGACAGACTCTGGCTGATTGTCTTTCCCGTCCTACCTCAAAGACCGACGGACTGTGTCTTTGAGAACACCGCTTCAACCCATTGCTCCTCATCATTTCTGCGCATTCTAGTTCCGGTTCCTTCAAGATATGGAACTTCGGAGGCTATGATTGCAATTCAGACTTCCTTCTATTTCATACTGCTACGGAAATTTAGTGGGGGGTGATTACTTTTGTTGGCACGTAATAGTACTGTAGTCCCTTTGGAAGTCTGGATACTGGTCACTTTATTGCTGAATATCAATCGTCTCAGAGCCCTTGTTCCACCAAATTGTTTTTCCTGTCTGATTCCTGCGTCGAGAGTCTTCTTAGGTCTAGGCTGTAATTAAGGTTTGGGAATTACTTCCCGTATTTCGTGTTTATGCAGGTAACTTGGAGGATGTATGGGGACATCAGCTCCAGCTGGCTCCATGGAGCTCTTTGGTACTGGGAACATTGGTGTTCCATGTATGCCCGCCGCACTCTAGCAGTATTGAGGAGTGGTATCTGTAGCTGGGGGGTTTCTGGAAACTGGTTTAGCGGGAGTGCAAATATACTAGTACTACCTCGCTTTACTAAGAAAAAAAAGCCATGTATCATATACAAAGCAATAAATGGGGAGAGGGCAAAAGCTGCCTTCCCCCAAGGTAAAAAAGAAGCAATTTTCATTTTTATTATTTTTATTTTCTATTCTTACTTTTATATATTTTTTCTTTTTTTTCTTTTTTTTCTTTCATATTCCTTTCTTCACTAACCCCCCGTCCCATTCGCTTCTGCTACCCGCCGATCGCCAACCTTTAAGTTAAGGTCTAGAGTCGGATTCTACCTCCTCGTAGCAGGATTGATAAACCCCACAGCCCTATTGATGAGGGCTCAGTTCTTCAATCTCCCAGTCCCCATAGGGCAGGATTTTCTCCTGCTCTACATGACGGATCGTTCAATAATAACTGATTATCAGCATGGATTGAACTCCTGGGCTCCCGCTATTGCGACAGGAGTGTTAACCACTGCGCCAGCTAGGTATTTCATGAAATGTAAACTTGGGAACTAATATTTATCCTACTGGAAGCCCGATGCTGGGATTTTAATGGGTGTCTCTTCCCGAGTTGCTGGTAGATTTCAACGGAGGTGTTTCTTACTCCTTAGGTGTTTAATGAGAGATTCTCCGTGGTTTAAAACAGAAACAGTGCTTTGATAACGACGGACGGTACATATATAGACTAGAAAGGTACGGGGTCGGGATATTTGATTGCAGGAAAAAGACCATCCCAAGGGTATTAGAGTTGTAATCCGTAATGATAATTTCTATTATGATATGGAGACTAGGCGAGTGTGAATTTAAAAAGAAAGGGGGGGCGGGAAACAAAAAGACATGGTGTTTTTCCTTCCTTCCTTCCTTGAGTTTCCTGGCAGGTGGGTGCGTTACCTATCATACGGCTTTTCAAGCGCCGGGAGTTAGAAACCGCGACTCTCTGTTAAGCCAATGATTGACACTAATGGAACGAGAGCAAGTTCTGGTCTTAACTGGCAGTCTAAGCTCCTATAACACAACCCAAACTGGGCAAGCTCGGGCTGGCTGTGCTTTGGGAATGTAAACATATTTAGGGAGCGAGCTTTGTTAAAAAGCCTGTGCATCTATAGCTGTGTCCACAGAATACAGTCAGTATGCTACAGTGCAGGCGTCGTGAAAAATTGATACGGTACTAAAGTACTGTAAAATACGAGTGCAGGTGTAGTGCGGGTAGACGGTATCCTTCGCTCAAACATTTGATGTCAGTTATCTTTTTCGCTCTAAAATCAAAGGCTGATCTACGGTACTCGTACTGTACAGGGAAAATCCTATTGCGGCCCGGCGTCTAGCGAGTTCTTTCTAATCGCCCGGAATAATATCCGGGCTAGCCCAAGCTTGTGCGACACCGGAGCCTTATAAGTTTCCACCCCCTCTTTCTCCAGATCCTGGACATTCCTCGAGTACCGAGAGAAGGCAGAGCCCCATTGCACATAATCCCTCTCTATCTCTCACAAACAAACGAATTCAGATAATAGTTTATAGCACAGATGTCGTCGGGCCACCAGCAGATCACCGGCAATATCAACTCGTTCAATAATATTGTCAACTTCATCACAGAAATAGACCTCGAGGGGCGTCAAATTATGTAGTGGCTGTCGCCACTCGAGCCACAGCAACGGCACCAAGACGTGCGAACTGACCGAGTTGATGGCGTTGGAGGCTGGGTTCTAGAAACCAGCGAGTTCAGAAAATGGCGTGACGCAGAAGATGGTTGTGTTGAGCCGGTGTTGTTTTGTTGCAGGAATCCAGGGGTGGGGAAAACTTATGTCAGGTAGGAAGAGCTCTCCTCTCCAGAAGAGAATGACAATGCGGGTGTCGCTAGTAATTGGTAAATAATAGTTCCCTAGTTATTGATAGCTTGTGTGATCATGCTGGCAGAAAAAACATTGCTGTTGTGGGACTCTACTGCAACTTCCTTGCCCAGCTGGAACAGTCCACCACAAATATGTTGGGCGCTATCCTCAAGCAACTTGTCAGCAGAGGAGGTATCCCGGAGCATATACGGGAAGCTTTTCAGAAGGCCAAAAAAGAGTTTGGCGGCCGCGGTCTCCTACTTCCCGATACGGTAGGAATCCTGAGGAAGGTTATCGCAGCACTTCCCCGGCTATTTATATGAATCGATGCTTTAGACGAATACACCGCGAAGCACCGACGGGAGCTCCTTGGGTCACTACAGGAAGTCGTTCGAGCATCCCCAAACACGCGGGTATTCTTTACCGGGAGGCCCCATATCGACCACGAAATCACGAAATGTTTTAGCGAGGCGGTCCGGATACCTATTAGTCCTACCCATGGGGATATTCTGACCTATGTAGAGATGAGGCTGGACAATGACACCGATCCTAATGCAATGGATGATGAACTGCGAGCGGATATTATGAGAATAATTCCGGAGAAGATCCAGAAATGTAAGCATGAATTTCCAATACATTCCCAATACAAGCACGAGGTATGGTTCGCTGGTGATGGTGTCTAGCTTTCTTCCGTTTCTCTAAATATTGATGCGATTCTGGACGAGATTACTCTCCACCAGAGAGGAAAGAAGCTTGATGGGATGACCAAAGGGGAGGATCTGGGAGACGCTTACGCTGCAACCTTATCGCGAATCAAGGAGTAGATCAAAACTCGGCATGGAAGTCCTAATGTGGGTATCGCATGCGGAGCGGCCATTACATATCGACGAGTTATGCCACGCCCTTGGGGTAGAAGAAGGATCTATTGACTTGAATATTCGGAATGTTCCTGCAGTGGAAGCGCTGATAGCATGCTGTATGGGGCTTGTCACGGTTGAGAAGTCCTCGTCTACCATCCAGCTTGTTCACTACAGTCTGCAAGAGTACCTCTCCCATAACTCCGACTTCCTCATGCCCCACTCTATGATTGCTGAGGTTTGCCTGACCTACCTTAATTTTCGGCATATCAGGGTCCTTTCTCCTACTCTTCGTTCCGTCCCACCAACCGCCCCTTTTGTTGAACATGCTTCTTGTTACTGGGGTATACACGCTGGACGGGGAAACACTGAGAGTGGGAGAATTCATGCATTGAAGCTACTCGATGGATACGATAAGCACATATCTTCGAAGATACTGTTATTGCGCGGGATGCCCCCTTGGTACCAGCCTTTTGATTGGGAAGGCGCTCCTCGGGAATTTACAGGGATTCACGGCGCCTTATACTTCGGATGCGTGGAGATAACAGCTGCTTTGTTGGAGACGAATAAATGGGATGTGCAGGCAGCCGATTTCAATGGCAACACTGCAATCGCTTGGGCTGCGAGGAGGGGGCATGAGGGGGTGGTGAACGTACTACTGGAACAGATCAAAGTCAATCCCCACCCAGCCGACAACGAATATGGCCGAACACCACTTTTGCGGGCTGCCAAGAGTGGGCATAAGGGCGTCGTAAAGATGCTGCTGCTGGAACAGAACGACGTCAACCCCGACAGAACGGATAAGTGGAATCGAACACCGCTCGCTCGCGCTGCCAAGAGTGAGTATGAGGGAGTCGTAAGGATGCTGCTGAAAGAGGACGACGTCAGCACCGACCAGGCAGACAAGTGAAGTCGAACACCGCTCTCGAGAGCCCTCGAGAATGGGCATGAGGGAATTGCAAAGCTACTGCCGGAGCCGCCGGATTTGGATCCCAAATATATAGCAAGGCGGCAATCGATAGAACCCCTCTCCCCCGGACCGTCCGAGCCACCCGAACCCCCTTCCAAAGGACTCGCAAGTTTTGGCAACAAAGGATAAAACCCGACACCTCCCTCTCCACCTACTATAATTCCGGCCGTCTATACCCAACACCCCATTGATGCAACGGGGAGCGCCTCGATGTTGACAAAATACAAGATACAATTATACCTTTAACCCTGACAAATTAGAACAATTTTTTTATAAAAAAACTCCCATGTTATCGTGACTCAAACATCGACGAGTTTCCCTTCACAGTCAATTTTATGCCAAGGTGACCCCCGTTGGGTCAATCGAGGTGTTGTGGACTGGGTAAAGACAACCGGAACCATACTTATACTATCATATCATGTGCACCAGTACAGGGCCATTCAAGGTTAACTAGCCAAATATATCCCTGTCTGTTCCGGTTAATATGTTCCTACCCTTGTAACCCATCTTTATCCACAGGGTTAGGTTTCTTTCCTCCGGGAAAATAAAAATCGAAGCAAAAAACATCGACAGGGTTTGAACCTGTACTCGCAAGCGAAACAGATTTCTTGTCTATTGCAAACGAAACAGATTTCTTGTCTGTCGCCTTAACCGCTCGACCACAATGTCTTATTTACTGTACTTTGGTGGCTAATTGAAAACTGGAAGCAGGGGTATCCGACTCCGAATACACGCACGATTGCCTAAGCCCATGGCCACGCACCCTGATGAGGGTGTCCTAGGGGCACTCTCTAAGGATCACCTAGAATTCTACAAACCCACTAGGCAGAGTAGGTGAGTACATATTACTAGTACTACCTCGCTTTACCAAGAAAAAAAGTTATGTGTACAAGGCAATAAATAGGGAGAGGGGCAACAGCTGCCTTCCCAAAGTAAGAAAAGCGATTTTTTATTATTTCCTATTCTTACTTTTATATATATTTTTATTTTTATTTTATATTTTATTTCTTTTTCTTTGCCAATCCCCCGTCCCATTCGCTTCTGCTACCCGCCGATCGCCAACCTTTAAGTTAAGGTCTAGAGTCGGATTCTACCTCCTCGTAGCAGGATTGATAAACCCCACAGCCCTATTGATGATGGCTCAGTTCTTCAATCTCCCAGTCCCCATAGGGCAGGATTTTCTCCTGCCCTACATGACGGATCGTTCAATAATAACTGATTATCAGCATGGATTGAACTCCTGGGCTCCCGCTATTGCGACAGGAGTGTTAACCACTGCGCCAGCTGGGTATTTCATGAAATGTAAACTTGGGAACTAATATTTATCCTACTGGAAGCCCGATTCTAAGATTTTAATAAGTATGATAGGTAGTGTGTTTCTTCCCGAGTTGCTAGCAGATTTCAACGGAGGTGTTTAATGAGAGATTCTCCGTGGTTTAAAACAGAATCAGTGCTTTCTGCGCTTGTTACTCTCGTACGATATGACTAGCAAAGCCTCACTCGAGACCTCGAGCCTCCCTACTTGCTCCCATGTGTATTATCTCACTATAACCTTCTGCTCGTTCTAGTGTTTTGCGAAGGCTTTCCCCTTTTCTGTTCTTTTTTTTCTCTCTCTTTCTTTCTTGCATTCCGCCCGGCTTTCTAGAGATGCCTCATATTTGCAGGGCGTGGGGGTGGGGGGTCCGCTCCCAGCAAGCAAGTAAGCACTGTGGTATTTGTTTTGAACAGATCAGATCGTATTTTGGGATAGAACATTTAGATACGGCGTACAGTACATATTAGAGATGTTGATTTCCTGCTGACTGACCATGACCTCTCTGGTTCCAGGGGGGTTTCAGGGTGTGTATATTGAAATACATTAAACTGCACCATGGCATATAAATCGGGGTAAACACCTAGATTCTCGCTTGGATAGTTCTACCCAACCTGATGGTTGGTTGCAAAAAAAGACAAAAAAAACAAGACACAAATATTGCAGTCCGGAATTATTAGGCTGAAAAGTGTCGGCTGGGATACATGACGGGAGGAGGCTAAAGGAAAGACGGTGCCCTGAAGGGTCCGGGAGTCTGACAGGGGCTGCCGCGGGGCCCCGCAAGTTCCCCGAACGGCACTGGATTGCATCTTGTGCCCAACTGGGGTAGCGAAATCCTAGGGTGGGAGTATTCAGCATGTAAGCGGTCTCTCTGCGATGGGGTGGTGCATTTCGGGGGTGGGGGGCACGGCCGCAGGCAATACTAGAGGGAGGCCGGGGGGGATGAACGACAGTAGCATAAGGCGGGAGATACCATGAGTGATGTTTCATGATTTTAGCCCTGCCTATATAAATTCCCAAATCAGGTCAAACAAGTGGAATAAATGCACTGGGTCGGAATCCGGAAGTTTTAAATTTGTGAATCAGTCTTTTGGCTCGGAACCAATCTTTGGGGGTTGTCTGCTCTCTTAGTTGATGACAAGCCTAAGCCCATACCGCGATCTAGGGCAACACCGCCAGGTTAGTCACAATACCTCTGCTCTGATTGGATGATGTGGTGGGCGCGGGCACCCAGCAAGGTATGGAAAGCTCGAGTTAGACACAGTAGGTTTACAATCAGAGCTTGCATTTCGAGTGATGGATAAATAAGGTGGGGTGCCACTGCGAGAGGTGAATTTACGGTATCCTACTTACTCTACTGTAGGGAAATTTATACTTATCGTGGGAGCCCTAGGCGGGACTATCTCCTATAATCATGGCTTGCCAGGTCTAATAGTCTTGATCCGGCACTACACCAACCGGAATGATTAGTCCTCAAGCTAAGACCACTAGAATCCCCCTTTGATACTTGGGGTGGGAGGGGGTGTCTAGGTGAGACCAACCAGGACCAAACTCGGATTTTGTAAAACAATGGCAGATTTTCCCTGGTGAATGGGGAAGGTGTCCAGATAAATAAGGGTAGGAACCTTTATCAATCCTAATGCTATATTGTAGTATTATTATGTTGGCCATTCTTTTTCACTCCTCTTCACTATTTCCTATTTTTAGATATTTACTTTGTCTATCTTATGATAAATAATGTTATGAGTTTAGGTAGAGTATTAGAGTATTTTTAAAATCGCGGTTTGGATCTTGGGCTTCCCTCGACCGGATACTACAAGCAAATGGGGGAAGGAATCGCCCTAGAGAAAAACTAGTTTTAGCTCTTCTCTTGTGAGACATACAATCTTCGGCGAGAGTATGACGTAAAATGGCATGTTGGGTAATACCGGTACCGGAAAAATTCGAAATGAGCCCTGGCCTGCGATTGGCCACAATCCTTGCACCTACATACCCACTTTTTCGAATTTTTACGGTAGCTATTTTGTTTGGACCTTGTTTTGCAGGGTTCACCTTTTGCTCCAGAAATACCCTTCTTGGACACAGGCCGGCATCCGCCATACCCGTTGGAGACTGCAGGAGGAGAGAAACTCAGACCTTCTGGTATGAGGTTCAATCACGCGTCCCACAGGGAGGGTAAAAGCCACGTTGAGAAAAGGTCAAATATCCCTGAGATATCCCAGTTTCCCCCTTTTCAATGTTCAAGTGCATTTACTTGGGAGGAGACGTGTCCCGAGTTCGTAGAGTCATAATGAAGGGCTCGCAAGTCTCTCACATGGCTTTACCCAATTCGGAAGTCGTGTAACTCAACTCGACCTGTACTACCTCTGGCCTTGACGAAGAAGGCTGAGATGGATCTTGTATATAAACCATCGGGGGAAATGAAACGAAAAGAGTGATATTTAGGGTAATATTCTCTTTTTCAGTTTCGCAATGGCCGGAGAAAATGAATGTGTTCTGGGAGATGGCGAAGTTGGGGGTGAACCGACATCTAGCGCTGAGCCGGGGAGGAAATATATGACAGGGTGGAGACTTCATGTGTTAACATTTGGGTATGAATTTTTTCCCTCTTCTTTTATTCTTCTTCCTTGGTAGGACTTGTGCTGGTGCTGGGTGGCTGACTATTGGAAGGCTTATACTCTCCCTGTTCCTTTCAACCTTAGAAACGACGATCGTTAGCACTTCGTTGATTTCAATCACCAATGCTCTTCATGGGTTCCATGAGGCCTCTTGGGTCGTTACTTCCTACATGCTAACTTATACAGGTAGGGGGGTTTTTTTTTTGGTTTTGCAGCACGGAGGGCTGATGGTAATAACTGGTAGGCTTCATGATAATATATGCTAAGTTTAGCGACATTTTCGGTCGGAAACCAATGATTCTGATCGCTCTTCTTGTATTTACGGTATTCTCTACCGTGTGCGGAATATCTCAAAGCATGTTACAACTGTAGGCTATCTACCATCTCTAGTGGCGACACTGACATGACCAGGACTGTATTCCGGGCCTTTCAAGGACTAGGAGGCTCCGGTATATATGCCATGAGCACAGTAATCACATCGGAAATGGTACCACCAGAGAAATTCGGAATGTACATGGGAATAATATCAGCTGTTTTTGCGCTTTCGAGCATATTGGGACCGGTACTAGGGGGTGTGATTAGCGGCAAGGCAACTTGGAGATGGGTGTTTTTGCTAAAGTATCCCCCAGAGCTCCTTCATCGTCGTGATTCGATTGCTTACCAATGTCTTGATAGTGCGCCGGGTGGAAGTGGAGCGTTGGCCTTGATCGCTTTGGTTCTTCCCTCAAATTTCCCGCATCTGGAGGTACTGAAAAGGCGGGGCTTGGGGGAGGTGTTCTCCAAGAGCGCGTTCCGAAGATTGGATTGGCGGGGCACCACATTATCGCTTGCTGCCTCGGTATTACTCGTGTATGCGCTCCAGGAGGCAGCTACAGATTTCAAGTGGAACAGTGGGAAGGTGATATCAACGCTTGTCATCTCCGTGCTTTGTTGGGCTGGGTTCGTACTTTGGGAGAGGGTTGTGGAGCAATATGCCGGTGGGATTCAAGAACCTATTTTCCCATGGCGGGTATTAAAAAATAGAGCTGCCGCGGGGGTATTTCTGTAAGTAATCTGTCGGTTTTCACCGGACTCTGACTGATATGGACTTCTAGGTCAGCATTTTTCACAGGGTTCTCATTCCTGGGGGCGGTTATTGGTTTACCACAGCGTTTCCAGATCGTTAATGGTACATCTGCAACTGGTGCAGGGATCCGCTTGCTCCCTCTGCTATTGACAGCGCCGCTCGCCTCCTGGTTCTCCGCTATTCTTATATTCGTCGCCAAGACTCCGGCGTTTTATGTTCTCACCACCGCATGTTCTCTCCAAGTAGTCGGATTAGCACTCATGAGTACTTTGCCAACGGACACGATGGAAATCGCGAGCGCACAGTATGGATATGAAGTTATCATGGGGGTGGGCTTTGGGCTAGCCATCCCCACGGCTGTGATAATGGTCTGCATTTTTGTTGAGGCAAAAGATCAAGGTGCCGAGCCCGCTCCCTGTATCTCGGGACACTGGGGATAACATAGATTTAGCCGTTGTCATGGGCGCAACCACTCAAATCCGCGTTCTGGGTGGAACACTTTGCCTAGCAATTTCAGCTACCCTCCTGAGCAACTGGGTCAAGTCGCGACTTTCCGAGTTCCTCGGCCCACAACAGTTGGCAGCGCTGCTGCGATCCTCGCAGGCGCTGGAAGCATTCGACCCTGAAATCAGGGCCCGTGTACGGTTCGTCTATGCGGGAGCATATAATCAGCAAATGGCCCTTCTGACAGGGTTCGCAGCAGCGTCACTCCTCTCGTTGGGGTTGTCGTTTGAGAAGAAGGCGAGGACTTTGGATATGACAAGGCTTTGATTTTTTTAGGTGCGAGGGCACGTGACTTTTTGACGTAAATTTCTCTACATTCAACTTCTTTATTGAGGCGGTGTCCGGCGAGGTTTTTTGATTGATATCCCTGTCCTAAGAGGTGAGGGGTAGATATAATGTCATATAAAAAACTCTACTTTGTATTATATCTAATTTGTTATGGCTAGAATAGAATAATTTATGTTTAAGGGATTCCGGTTACCGTCGTAGCAAGCTATCGGAATGCAGGTTTGAGCAATCCATTGAGTTGGACTTCAAAGTTGAAATAGTGGCAAGTATTTGGATGTATAAGTTAAAGGCGCATCCGGTATGATACGGTCGGACGCGAGGTTAGTCTTGGCAAAATAAAAGGAGAGCCGCATCAGTCCTGCTTAAAACATTACGTAAGCAAAATGTTAGCAAAAGCCAACAGGGTGATTTAGCGAGTTTCTTTCCCAGGGAACCTCCATTTTATTCTGGGCATGCTGAACAAATATTTCTAGAGATACGGTCGGCATCTGTCAATAGCATATATTCTCTAATAATAAATCTCATTCGGCACATCCCGGACAGGGCGGTAGTCGATTTTTGACCTTCTGGGTGGATAGGTTCTGCGATTGGATCCACCTTGGGTTTCTAGATGTTCGTATATGATTTCCAGGTCCTCTCAAATATGGGTTCTTTCTCTTCTCGAATGCTTCTTTCAGCTTTCTATGTTTTCCATATCCGTTATTGACTGGAGCTTAATCTATGTTCTTTCATTGTTCCTATTGTTCCTCTCAGGTTACTTCTTTGATAGTTTTTGTTTTTGTTTTTCTTTGTGGAGGGATTGCGGTGGTAATGGCTAAACTCAACCACTGTACTATATAGTAGCTGAGCTATGTCTTTCTTATTATTCAGGGGATAAGCGTTGTTACAATAAGAGCTCTTGACTACTTTCTATTATCGCTTCTTCGTCCAGGTTCCGATCGCATATTGCACCGAGTTCCGATCACATATTGCAACACTACAGTCTGATAACTGATCGAGTCTTTCATTATGAGTCACTCGGGGCGCTTTGTGTGTCTCGGAAATCTAGCATTAACGATAGTCCGAAGAAAGCTCGAATTAGTTCCTAAGGCCAAGCGTGCACTCTCACCCACAGTTTTGTTCTCCACCACAATCGGGGCTCCATATAGCTTTGGAACCGATGAGTTACCAAACTCGATAAGGGCGTTGATTAATCTCACCGTAACGTCCGTGGAGGCAAACACTCCGGTTCCGTTCCATCTCATATCGACAGTCTCCTGAAGACCCGTGGTATTGAGCAATCCCTTAAGAGCGCCGAGGCAGCCGACCGGATCCTGAGACCTCGAGCATGCTTCCGCGTTCGCGACGTGGATATCGCTGTGGGATATATCCGGCCTGAGAGAACTTTTGCCCACCGATTAGGACCTGAAATCCGCGGAAAAGAGCTTGGGAAGAGAGAGTATAGTTCGTCAAAGCAATTGAGATAGGCGTGTGCTCGCATTTGGGGGACATAGTGGGCTGTCATGAGTGGTCGGCACTCTAGAACCCATCATTTTCAGGGACGGTGGTGAGGAAACGTCACTATTTGTCTCAGCAAGCAGCAGGCAGGTTACAGGCAGTGTTCCCAACCGTCCCGGGCGGACGGCAGGGCCCTGGCGGACTATAGTCCCGGGCGTCCCGGGCAGGGGTACGGACGGCCGGGCAAAGCGTCTGTCTTTCATAAATACGGCAGTCTTATGGGTTGACGGCCGGGCCCTGTAGTCTTATTGGGAACGGGATCTGCCGGTAGGGCCCGGCCGTCATCTTGATGGATCGACGTCCCCTACAGCCCTGGCGTCATCTGCAGGGCCCGGCCGTCACGTATAGTCCCTGCCAATTTTTTGTCAGGCCTATAAATCGCTAGCACCTTTCACCTAGACTTTGGTTCCTAATTAAATACTCTGTATGCATGCGCAGGACTGGTGTAAGTAGGATGGCGAGTATAGGTTGTTCTATATAACTTTAGGAATAAATTCAAGTTACGCATTCTTCTGGAATATACGACTAATTCTATTGTAGTAGGGGTAAGGTTGTAATTCTATGTGAGCCAATCGCTTCTTCGTTGATGATAACTGATTTATTTATAACCACCAGGTGTATCCACCTTATATCCATCTCTCAAAACTACAAATTCTCCCAATACACAATATATACACACTACGGAGGCCTATAACGACCAACTCGCCACGGAACGACAAAACAAAAAACATTACATTAAAAACACGAAAACTAATTTAGATTAACAACAAAATTTCACCAACCGAGAGAATTAGAGTACAATTTCAAAGAAGTAACATGATGCTCAATACGGAATGTGGAAAAAGAAGAGATTTGAAAAGAAAGAAAGAAACAAAAGAAACTAAAACACAAGATAAAAGAAATAAAAGAAAACAAGAAAACAAGAAAACAAGCACCACAGCCACAGATGGAGGAGGACGTGAAGTTGTACATTTTGGGCACCTAAATAACTTTATACTTTTGGATCCACAGCTTTAGTTTGTGACCGAGTTCGCTTAAGGACTGGTGATCCATTAGAGTGAGGTCTGGATGGTGAGGATGAGGTAAGTTGAGACCGAGACCGTTTAGATAACTCATATCAGGCGGCTGGTGGGAGTGGTGGTGAGGATGGTGGACTTGCGGTTGGGGTTGTTAGTGCGGAATTGCCAACCTGGATTACGGGAGCATGTGTATCGTGTATAATATTTTGAACTACGATGGCTAAAAATAGTCAGTCTTATTTGCCGTTTCTAATAGAAGTCAAAATAAAGTAGGAAATAACTATATACCCTCATTGGTAGAGCATGAACTCAGGGGTTGTGATTGGGTGGATTGGCTGAAGGTGGCAAGATGGGGGAGAGGTGAATGCTTCCCATAGCTATTGTCGAGGTTGATCAGGTACGGATCGATTATCTATATTCTGACATTAGTAAACGTTATTCCATTAAAGAATCTAATTGCCGAGGATTTTAAAAAAAAAACTTCTGGTGTGAAACAAAGGGGAAGGGAAAAGACACTACCAAGCTTGATTTATTGTTAAAATTAGAGTAGGACTTGTGTCGCCGGTGAGCTAAGTCACTGGTGTTGGCAGAACCACTTGCAAGCGGAGCATTAAGTATAGTAAGAGGGACTTCCTCCGCATCACTCTGATTGTCCATCTCTTCTAAGTCAAATGTAGAATTTCTCCGCTCAAGTGGCAGCTTGGGTCTTCCCATACGGCCTGCCCGTAGAGGAGGGATGGGATCCTCGTCAGAATCAAACAGTAATGTATATTCTAAGGCGAGAAATAGAGTAGGATCCGTGACTGGTTTTGAACCTCGCTTGCTATTTGAGAGGCCAGAATGTGGGAAATATTTGAAAAGAATCTTCCCGAGCGTAGTAGGTGTAATATATTCTCGTTCAGGTATACGAATACCCCCTCCTGCAGCATTCCAGCTGAGAAAAAAAGAAATACGGTCAATAAAGGGTTCTAGTCCTATAGATTAGCTGTATTCTAGTGGAAGATTGAATGAAGAAAGAATTTAATATAAATGGGAATATTACGATTAACATCTTTACTTTGATCGTAAGGTATGAGTTTTACAAATTCCTGCCACAGCCAGCTGTGTGAAAGCAAATGACACTTGAGGAATTTAGTCCACCCATCATATTCCCCACATATTACCTGTTCTAAAGTACTCGGTTCAAGAATAATAATTTCAGACCCTTGAATGGCCTGGAACCGTTTGGACTCATGCTTGCTAGCATGCCGAAAAACAAGTCGGAGTTGATATCGCACCTCTTGAGTTTCCGGCAAAGTAGATAAGCTAACGCTCCTCCGCACAGAAGAATGTTCCTTATTACGACTTAGGGCCGGAATTCCAGGCGCCAGCGTCGCAGTCCCATGGAGATCCTGGCGGTAGGTTTGATGTGTTGTCTCATTGCGGTAGCGGGGGACGATACGGGACTGATAGCGTATCTTGGAGGGTAATGGACGGGAATTGCCTATAGCAAGTGAGGTAACTCCCTTTGGTCCAAGACGGGCACTGCTTACTGCTCGCTCTAAAGCTTGGTGAGATTCAAATTGGGTTCCTAGACTTGAGGTAGGATTTTTGGCCGAAGGATCTAATTCTTAAAGTAGTCAGAAAACGAGTGATATTTGGTACTGATGATATTGAATCGAAAGAACATTGGGACTAGGCCGGAGGGGAGGGGGTTCAGGCAATGCATTTAGAATAAGAGGATACTAATTCTAACAAGAATACTATCATAGATAGCCGGACACTTGTATTCTATATCCGGATGGGTAGGGGAACAGCAATAAGGAAATAGTTGACTTCAAAATACTTCTGTGATGCGAGTGTGTCAAATTCAACCAGACTAAAACCCAATCTCGAGTATCACAACACTCTTCCATGGTTAGGTATAGATGGAAGGGAATCTGAAAGATGCTTTTCAAACGAGATAGCGGAAGGTTTATACAACAACTTGCCATTATGGATTGAGTTCCAATTATGAGACTCAAGTTGAGTATCATACGATAGCGGTTGAGAGCAACGCGTGCACGATATTAAGGAAATATGAGAGGGAAATGGATTCGGTGGTGTTGTTGCTGGATACATGCTGTATTGACTTCCAGGCTTTCGTTGAAAACAGCCATCACAGTAGGGATCATCAGGATTTCGTGGGGGCATAGTACCAATCAGATAAAGGATTAAAAATAGTTGTCAAAGTGCAAATATCAGAAGGAATTAAACTTGAAGAGCGAGATATAAAGGAAGAGGGAGTGCCACTGCCTTCTACACCATGGAAGATACACCCCTTTAAGTCTTTCTATTGGGATACTTATAATGTCTTCCATTATCTCCTTACTTGAACCATACAAGTATGTGCTTTGGATTTGGTATATTTTTGAAGATCAGACTCTGGAAGCGACACATAATCTTCTGCATACTCACTACCCAGAGGTGGAACTACTGCAACAGAATTCACAACATGCCAGCGCATATCCTTCAGAACGAACCCTATGTTGTATATTTCATGAATGGAATTACAGCAAAAGGGAACTAGTCATGCGGAGTCCAGTATTACAACAGGCAATTCAGGAGCGACTATGGACTTTATTCTATGATCTTGCACTATTGGATACAGAAATTATGCTTTTTCTCAATACTGAAGGGTTTCATATTTCACTTCGATCGTAAGTCTCTTATCTCTTCTCTGTACGAATCTGTATGGCCCATCCTATCACCGAAGATAAAACTTTCTCTCTGGTTATGGCAGAGAAACTTGATAGACCTATCTTCTCAGGCAAGTTGAATATTCAATAGCATCCTAATCTCCTGGATTTGATTTTTTTGAAGATTCTGTCGCCTTTGCTGCAGGCTTTTAATTACAAATCTTCTTGTACGTAGACCTACTGGAACTCTATAGCCGTGGGAGGGTACTGTGAGCAAGGCAGGATGGCAGGCTGTTTGGGATATTGACCGAGTATGATATGGGAAAGCAACAGCCGATATTTGGTGGACTTGATTGGAGAATTAAGCTCCACAGTTATTGGCATGCTAGTACGACAAAAACTCACCAAAGTCACCGGGCATCAGAGAATACGAAAGTGCTCAGACTTCACTCAACGAACGAAGTACCATACCACGTTATTTTACCGTCCAATTGGCTCAGTAAACCGAGCTTTTATTGTATCCCCTACACCACAGGGGAACTCAGATTCTCAGCTCACTGTATAGTGTCGCTTGGTACAGTTCTAGCAGCATCTTGCTATCCAGAACCATCCTTCTTGGCCTGACCTTTCTTGCGCAAAATCTTCAAGCAAGGTGATGGTTCAAATGCAGAGTGAAGTGCACAACTGATCTGCGAATGGGACACTGAGTTTGGCGAGTTTTTACTGCTTCGGCTAGGGTGTACATAGGGATACTCATAAGATACTAAGGCTGCAAGTTCAGGCTGAGCTGGCATTATAGGCTAGAAGTTTAAATAACTACTACGTGTACTGATTCTCGTATTTTATGAAAGAAGTAAATGCTAATTCGAGATTGCTTTTTGGTGACATGCAGTATGCAGCGGCTGTGACTTGGTCTTGGCATGCGGCGCCGCTTTGAGCACAATCACATACCTGCATACAACGAGCTAATGCATAATGCACTTAGACAGCAACTTAGTCACGGACATGCATATGCCTACGGTCGCCAACATTTATATACTAGTCTAAAGCGAGCAGGTATACCAGTTGCCAGAGATAGGATGTATGAGCAGCTACGGCTCCTGGATCCTGCAGGTATTGCCTCACGGCCCTTTGCTTTGCAGCGAACACCCCGTGGTACATATCATGTACCAGGACCAGACTTTGTTCTTTCTGTCGATGGCCATCATAAAATGAGCGAATATGGAATAGAAGTATATGCTGGTATCGATGGATATTCCAGGTAGGTGCAGTTCTGGCGCTAGTATTAATAGATTACAATTCACTAAAGGAATATGATTGACTCCAAGGTATATTCGCTGGATTCATGTTGGGATTGCGGCACGAACAGGAATTGCGATCTTAAAGCAATACCTTAATCTCATAGAAGATACAAATATTCTACCACGAGCAATTCGGTCAGACCGCGGAACTGAGACAACTATGATGGCCAATGCTCATTGGCAGCTCCACCGAGCGCATAATATAGATATCCACTTTGAAGATATCTATTGGTATGGTACTTCTACTTTGAACCAGCGCATAGAGTCCTGGTGGCGGCAGATGAGTAAAAGTCAAACTCTGGCCTGGAAGGTTCGTAACTGTTGGTAATACAATATTAGCCATTCCCACTTGCTCCCCACTAGAGAGGACATATATTTACTAACAACCTCCTAATAAGACCTTTTTTGATAGTCTGCGGGACACAGGGCACTATACGGGGGGATATGCTGATCAAGTAGCATTATTATACATTTATATGCCTATCATCCGGAGAGAAATTTATCGATTTGCTGATCTCTGGAATACCCACACAATTCGATATCAACGAGGGCGCCCAAATCTTCCCACCGGAAAGCCAATTATCCTCTACCATCACCCAGATCCTCCGGCCCAATCATATGCGATACTTCCTTGTCCTGATACTCTAAAGCTGCTTCAACAAGATGTATATAGCTATGGTAAATTTCGTCTTCTAATGTCTGATCTTTGTGCTTATAGGAATTATTTCTACATAGATCCCGACGAATATCTTCCAAAAGCAACCCAAGAATGGTGCTTGATGCAACTCAACCATATTGGGATTCAAGGACCAATTACTTATAGTATGAAGTATGAAGACGGAATACCTACATCAGCAAAAATAATACCTTGCGTCCTGTGCGCCCCGTGCGTCTGACGCCCGGGACGTCGGAATGCTAATCGCGAATCAGGACGTAACGTCGGATCGACGTCGCGTCCTGACATTGCGTCACCTAGCGCCATCCGTCCTGACGCCATCCGGACACGGACCCCTACGTCCTGTGCGTCCTGACTGCGTCTGGTGCTCCTCTATTACCTCCTGACTCCCCCTGATCTACGACTCTTCCGTTC
>Ga0307517_10004003_pt1 | contig 22808 bp, 33 predicted proteins | sample 23_EM_MG_FD_194515 | JGI IMG/M metagenome (GOLD analysis project Ga0307517, IMG submission 194515) | Populus trichocarpa ectomycorrhiza microbial communities from riparian zone in the Pacific Northwest, United States - 23_EM | ecosystem: Host-associated > Plants > Roots > Unclassified | place...
CTGCACAGGTTGGAAACCAGGATTTCGCCAACTACGTCGACAGTGCCCTCGGCGGCAGATTTACTCGCATCACCAACTATGAGGACCCTGTGCCGATCCTCCCCGGCCGATCCCTAGGCTTCCACCACCCTGCTGGAGAAGCCCACATCGATGACGGACAGGTCTGGAAGTGGTGCACTGGCCAGGACAACACCGATGCTCAGTGTAGCATTGGAGATACCCCCAACATCCTGGATTCTAACACCGGTAACCACAAGGGTCCCTACAATGGCATCAATATGGGTTGTTAAGCTATTTCTTATTAATATGAAGATACCCGAAAACTTTGTTGGTACCATTAAACAGGGTCAATTACAGTGTAAAAATAGGGAAAAATGTATTATGTTCATTCGCGCAGTAAGCGCAATTCGTTTCACACCCGGAAGTTTCAAAAGGCTTTTTGGGCCCTTGAGGATTGTGTGCCAATTTCGGGAGACCATAATCACGGAACGAAGTCGGAATGGGCTCGATCGCGGCGGACTTCCGAGTCGCGACTCGCTACTCTCCCACCGCGTCAACTCATGCGGGTGCTACCAAACCCATGGGGAAGGCTACGCTACATATACACCCCTACCAGAACCCACGCAACTCTCGCTGAATCGCACAATGCACGAATCAACGCCTTTGTACACCTCGCAAATGATTCCAGGCAAAGACAGACCACCCCAGACGGTCCTTTATCAGGCATGACCATCGCAGTGAAGGATAACATATGTACCTCCGACATGCCTACAACGTGTTCTTCCCATATGCTCAAAGGTATAGGCCGGGCTTCGTCATCCTTTCGAGCCCATCCTGATTTCCGGGCAGACTTTTCCTCTCCATACGACGCAACGGTCGTACAGCTCCTTCGAACCTCGGGAGCACAAGTTGTTGGAAAGACAAACTGCGATGAATTTGGAATGGGGTATGTGTTCCGACTGTCATTCCCATATGGTGCCTTAACTGCTCGCACAGCTCGCTGAACAAGTATTCTGCACACGGACCGGTCATCAATCCATTCGGTGAAAGTGAGGGCCGTTCCGCGGGAGGAAGTTCTGGTGGCAGCGCCGCTGCCGTTGCTGCTGGGTTATGCGACGCGTCAGTAAGAAACGTGTCCCCTGGCTTGCGTCACAGAGAACTGATCTCTTTCTACAGCGCCCTTGGCACTGACACCGGCGGTTCGATCCGTCTTCCGGCGTCATACTGTGGGGTTGTTGGGTTGAAGCCCTCGTACGGGTTGTTGAGCAGGTACGTACACGTCTCCTCCCTCGACTTGGCGCTGATTATGGTATTCGATGAAGGTGGGGAGTTGTCTCCTTTGCAGACAGCCTAGATTGCGTCGGGATACTCGCAAAAGATGTAGAATCCACTGAATCCGTTTTCGGTTTGTCTGTTTTGTGAAAGAAAGTCTGCAACCTCGCTTATCATGAGCATCCAGACTCTCTGAATATCCACGATCCTCGGGACCCAACCGCTGCAACCCAAGAGACTCGGGAAATGGCTTTGAAATCAGTGCTCTCGGATTTCCTGGACTCGGGGAGTCTCTCCGGCCTACGGATAGGCGTTCCATCCGTTCGTTTTTCTGATCGTCACAATTTTCGACCTCTCACGTAACCCATACAGGATTACTTCCCGAGCGAGCTACACCCAAGCGTCATAGATCCTCTACGCGCTTTACTGGTCGACTTGAAGGCAAACGGGGCCTCTCTAGTACCGGTATCTCTGCCTTCAACCCCATACGCTCTCAGTGCCTACTACGTTATTGCAAGCGCAGAAGCCAGCAGTAACCTTGCAAGATATGATGGTGTTCAATACGGTCAGTGTGGACAGTCTTTTGGTATTCTTAAAACTCAATATATTGTCGCCAGGTCTCCACGTCGAGACACCTTCAGGTTCCGACAGGAGAAAGACCGCGAACGTATACTCGCATTCCAGATCCCGCGGGTTTGGTCCCGAGGTCAAACGTAGGATACTCCTGGGCACATACGCCTTGACTGCAGAGTACTCGTCTCTCCGGACTTGAAATTCATTGGCTCATGACACTCTTTAGTGCGTTTGATAATTACTTTTTACAAGCTCAACGAGTCCGAAGCCTCGTTCGACATGATTTCGACCGCGTTTTCAGGGCCCCTAACGTGCTATCACCTCACTACGAAATCAACCCGGCTGGTGTAGACGTTCTTATCCATCCTTCGGCAATCCGCACTGCACCACGGCTCGATGAGGATGATGCTGGATCAAGACCCAACCTGGACTCCTACCTGCAAGATGTACTCACCGTCCCCGCTTCGCTCGCTGGACTACCCGCGTTGAGCATTCCATTGGGGTTCGGAGGTGACGGGTGGCCCGTCGGGGTCAGTCTCGTCGGGCAATGGGGACACGACAAGACTATCCTGAATCTTGGAAAGGTGGCAGGTGCTTCCCTATCGTCGTCGTGATGCTATTTCGGTGTGGTGCAGCTTTCGTCTCCGCTTAGGACAACTTGGCTAAAGCGCAGTAGTATTTTTAGCGTAGATATACTTAACCTAATGATATTTGGCAGACCCTCCCAGTAGACACGTCCATGGATCCTCTCGCTCCGGGTTCAACGACGTTCACCCTACTCCTACCCTTCCTTGTTTTGCGTAGACGCCGCCTTAAAAATTTCCCTCTGGAATCTTTCATCGTAACCCCGACACTTCATGCTCCACGTGGAGAGCTGCTGTATACAGCTCTCAGTCCCATGTCACGCGTCAATTGTCATACAATGCTTACTTCCTCGCCCTTGTCGAACGCCTCTCTGACTTGGGCTTCACTAACCTCTTCGGAGCCTTGTGCCCCCATTCTCAACTCAATGCGTGCACGAACACCTCCCCAATTTTTCTGATGTATGTACTTCACCCATGCTTTCTTGGTCTGGAATGCATCAATAACAATAAATCCTCCCAGTGAAGTGGTGACTCGACTGCACCTGCTCTGACTGCATCGTCCACTCTTGGAGGGACAATGGATCGCTTGGTTGCACATCGTACTGGCCCATATATTGCCAGAGGGTTGGGGACGTGGCTTTGACCCGTACAATCAGCCGCATGTCCTCTCCGGACCAACCACTATCGCCGCAGTCCATCCATAGACCCGGCGCGCCAGGTAACGATGGAGCGTCTGGATGCAGGACCTTAGGAGTGATATCAAATCACGAGAAATGTGAATATTCTAGGGTGGCTATTCTTTGCGGTGCCTACATGCTCACCAAGTTAATGCACATGAATTTGTCGAACCCGTGTTTCTGAACCCTATCTTGTTTGATGCTTGGGAATGTATCCACGCTGCTGCCACCGAAATACGTTGAGAGGAACTTCACACGACTGACGGAAAACTCCTTGATCTCGTCCTCAATGGTTATCGGGAAGATTTCCAGCCCAATCTTTGAGAGCCTCGTGAAAACGGTGACGTCATCCAAGGCTTTCTTATCTTTCTTCAAGCTTGTCTGCAGAAAAGAGGAAGCATGAGACGAGAGCTACTCTGTGACGTTCCACCTGTTAAGGCCTGAGGCCTGAGGCTCCAACCTACGTTTCTTATCACAGCCAGCGCGTTGGCCATTTCCTGGTCGGGTTCCTCCTTTACCCCGGAAGCTGTAGCGGGCATGATGGTGTCTTCCGGAGTCGACGGTTCTTGCTTCACTGGTGCTGACGGTACCATCTTCCTCTTTGGGTGAGGGGGGACCTCCACCCAGAACGTCTGTCGTTTCGTAGGTCGCGGGCTTGGTTGATCCCTCCCCGCCTTACGCTTGTCTGGCGACTGCTGCGGGGGATCCACCATGATCACATCATCTTCATCTGGGTGTATCTGACTGGGTTCTTGTTGCGGTGGCACTGTTGATCCTCTGCTAGCGGGAACAGGCAGGATTGCATCACGGATAGGATCCTGGAGGCGGGGGTCAGCGGCTTACTCTCCGGTTAACTGCGGGAGGCTCCGTATCACCAACCGATTTTTCGGGATTAATCTCGTGCCTAATCTCTGTTTTGACTTCGAGCTTAACCGCTCCAGCACTGAGGCCAGAACCAGGGGTTTCTTCTTTCTTAGGACGGTTCCGATGGGCGATTTCTTCGGGCGGGATACCCTCGTTAGTCTAGAAATCATATGGCAACGGCACGTTAATCACTGTCTGCACTTGCAAAGTAGATATTCGAGGGCGCACTCACTTCCTCTACCTTCCGTTTAAGGGCTACCCTTAACTCTTCTCTAGCTTCGCGGAGCTCTTCCTCCAACTCTGCAACCCGATGGCGAAGGGTTCGCGCTTCTTCCTCCAGATCAGCAAGGTAATCTGCGGAATCCATGTTCCAATGCACTCCGTTCGGTCGAAGAAAGCACAGCGGATGCCTCGTGGTAGATCACAGAGAATGTTATCCTGACATTGGCCTCGTGCGTGTGTGGACATTCCATTACGTTTCCGCCGTCTTCCGTGAAATTCGTGGTCGTTGTTCCGAGTTCTGGTGCGATCTCTCTCTACAATTTCCCTTTAGTTCAATTTCCTGAGCTCTCCTCATATCCGATGGCATCGACGCTCACAGCCCACCCCTCTTCTGGTCACCGTCGCTGGACCGGTGCCGCCGCTGCCGCAGTCCAAATCTCCCTCTGGAGGGGCGGGTCGGAGAGCAAGAGAGGGCTAGAATCGAGCTCAAACGTACACGGAACTCGTTATTGAACATGCCCCCGCCCCCGCCCAGAGTTCTCGGAAAGAGGTTGATCGACCGGTATGTCGTCGTTCCGTCTCCGATGAGGGATAGACGGCGTATTCACCCCCTTCCAGCAATGACTAGGTCGAGGAAAGTACCTCAGCACATGGCCTGGATATAACATCCGGAGTGTGGCAGGTGAGCAAAATCTGCCTGATCCTCGAAGGAAGGATGGGTCCGTTGACGAGACTGTTGTCAGACTCAATCTGAGGTGCCCTATATGCGTTGCAGGTGTCCCCGACAGGCAGGTACACTGTGGTCCTCTCACTCCTCCTGCCCCTACTTTTCTTTCTTGATTTGCGCCGACGCTGCCTTACAAATTTCCCTCTGGAATCTCTCGTCGTAGCCCTGACACTTCATGCCCCACATGTGGAACCGTTAGATACAGCTCTTAATTTAGCAACGTGACACGCGCCAATTGACATTCAAGCTCAAGGCTCACCTTCTCGCCCCCGTCAAACGCCTCCCGAATTCTAGCTTCGCTAACTGCTTCTGAACTCTGTGCGGCCATCCCCAACCCAATGCGTGCACGGATATTTTTCCCCCAATCTTTCTGATGTACGTACTTCACCCACGCTTTCTTGGCCTACAATGCACCGATAACATCAAATCGTACCAGCAAAGTGACAACTTTACTGTACCTGTTCTGACTGCGTAATCCACTCTTGGAGAGACAACGGATCGCTTAGTTCCACATCATATTGTCCTATATATTACCAGAGGATTGGAGACTCTGTGGCTCCGACCCGCACAACCAACCGCATGTCCTCCCTCGACATATCACTATCGCTACAGTCCAACCATAGACCCGGCGCGCCGGGTAGCGACGGACTCACAACGGTCTTATTAGTGATGTATCTGCGAACATGTATTCTTTACTCTACCTTCGTCAATCGATTGGAAAAAACTTTGAACGTGTCCTCCATATCCTCATAATTCAAGATGGTGAAATTCCCCTCTCCCTTGATGCATTTGTGAAAAAGCTTTATCAGCGCATCCATCTGTTCCTCTGTCATCGCAGTTTCCGAGGCGATCTCTGCAAACTCAAAATCCTCTCTTGTCCGAAACGGTGCCCATGGCTCAGGTTTCGCTGTCGTGTCTGTGTCTGGGGCCGATTGCCGGTACCCGTCGGGTTTAAAGATTTCAGTTCCGCGGGAACTGTTCAGATGATATTCATTCCGGATGTCGTTGTCCTGGTAGCTCTGGGCTGGGCGACCACCATCATCTGTGGGACTGGGGTCAGGGGCGTTACCGCCGTAGTCCGTCGCTGTCGCGAAAGATTAACAGGACAATCTAAGCACCCGAAATTAATGGGACTCAACGGGTGTATCCTGGCATGTCGTCTACTGACGATCGGTCAATGCGAACATCGCTTTCCCATCGAGCAATAAACCTTGGGGCTGGGAGGGAGCCTGAACCAACAGCAATTACACAGATGCCAGTTTCCGATGTTTAAGACGCACTTTGAGGTTCAGCGAGCGAATCAGCGAGGAATCGGACCTCCCGCGCAGCGGCTTCAAACTTATTCTTACAAGATCTCTGATGGTTCCCAATGCCTGAGGGCATATATGTCCTATGACAGTAAGGACACTCGACCTTCTGTCCACCCGATACCATCGCGGGAAGAGTGCGAGGAGGTCTGGCGCTAAACCTGGATGATCGTCGATTTAAATCGAATTCCCGGCTGCGTGTCGGGATTGTGGGCCAATTTTTGCCGGACCAGCATTTACAAATCCAATTTCAGAGCCATTCTCGTTGGCTTACATGTAATCAAAGTCACGTGCGATTATTTCCTACGAAAACGGGTCGATATTGGGAATGGTATAACGGGTACATGCTGCACTCTTGCTCTTCCGTCAGCAGGAGCAGGCGGGGTTGCATCACGGGTAAGATCCTAGCGGTTGGGATCAACGATTTACTCTCCGGTTAGCTGCAGCAGACATATCACCAACCGATTTTTCGGGGTTGGTCCCGCGTTCAAACGTTCAACCTCTGACTTAGCTTCGTGTTTAACCGCTCCATTACCGAGGCTGGAATCCGGGGTTTCTTCTTTCTTAGGAGGGCTCCGATGGGCGATTTCCTCGGGCGGAACACCTTCGTCAGTCTAGATATATCCCAATCGGATGCGGCAACGGCGTGTTAATCACTGTCTGCGCTTGCGAAGTAGATATTCGAGAGCACACTCACCTCCTCTACCCTCGATTCAAGGGCTACCCTTAGCTCTTCTCTGGTTTCGCGGAGGTCTTCTCCCAGATCAGTGATGTAGTCTGCAGAATCCATGCAATGCGCTCCGTTCGGTTGAGGAAGGCACAGCGGATGTCTCGTGGTGGGTAACAGAGAATGTTATCACGGTACTGCCTCGTGTGTGTCTGAGCACGTCATTACGCTTGTGATGTCTCTCCGCGTTCAATTTCCTGAGTTCTCCTCACATCCGATGACATCTCATGATCCACCCCTCTTCCAGCCGCCATCGCTTGACCCGGGCCACTGCTTCCGCAGTCCAAATCTCCCTCTGGGGGGCGGATCAGAGAGCAAGAGACGGCTATAATCAAGCTCAACGTACCCGGAGCTCGGTGTTGAAGATGCCCGCGCCTCCGCCCGGAGTGCTCGGTGACCTGGAGATTGAAGTATTGATCGATGATCGACCAGTAGTATCATGTTGTACTTCTGCCCATGATGAGGAATAGATGTATCTACCCCTTCCAACAATGACTAAGCCGAGGAAAGTACCTCAGCACACAAACTGGATATGACTCCGGAGTGTGGCAGGTGAGTAAAGTCTGCCTGATCCTCGAAGGAAGGATGGGTCCGTTGACGGGACTGTTGTCAAACTCAATTTGAAGTGCCCTATATGCATTGCACCAGGTGTCCCCGACAGGCAGGTATACTGTGGTCCTCTCACTTCTCCCGCCCCTACTTTTCTTTCTTGATTTGCGCCGACGCTGCCTTATAAATTTCCCTCTGGAATCTTTCATCATAACCCCGACACTTCATGCCCCACACGTGGAACTGCTGGATACAGCTCTCAATTTGGCGGCACGACACGTGCCAATTGGCATCCGAGACTCACCTCCTCGCCCCTGTCAAATGCCTCCCGGATTTTGGCTTCACTAACTTCTTCCGAACTTTGTGCGCCAATTTTCAACTTGATGCGTTCACGGATATTATTTCCCCAACCCTTCTGATGTATGTATCCCACCCACGCTTTCTTGGCCTAGGATGCACCGATGACATTAAATCGTACCAGCAAAGTGACAACTTGACTGTACCTGTTCTGATTGCATAATCCACTCTTGGAGAGACAACGGATCACTTGGTTCCACATCATACTGTCCCATATATTGCCAGAGGGTTGGAGACGTGTCTTTGACCCGCACGACCAACCGCATGTCCTTCCTCGACATATCGCTATCGCTGCAGTCCAACCATAGACCCGGTGCACCGGGTAGCGACGGACCGTCTGGATGCAAGACCTTAAGAGCAACATCAGGTCGCGTGAACAATGAATGTTCCGCGGTGCCTGCGCACTCACCAAGTTAATGCACATCCACTTGTCGAATCCGTGCTTCTGGAGCATCCCTTGACTGATATCTGGGAATGTAGCCACTGCGCTCCCGCCAAAATGTGTGGAGAGGAGCGCACGGCTAACAGAAAATTCCTTGACCTCGCCTTCGATGGTTATTGGGAAGATTTCCAGCCCAATCTTTGAGAGCCTCGTAAAAACGGAGACGTCATCAAAGGCTTTCTTGTCTTTCTTCAAGTTTTTCTGCAGAAAAGAGTAAACACGAGACGGTAGTTACTCCGTGATGTTCTGGGAAGGGTATTGAGACCCCAACTTACGTTTCTTATCACAGCTAGCGCGTTAACCATTTCCTGGTCGGGTTCCTCCTTTACCCTGGGAGCCGTATCGAGTACGACGGCGTCTTCCGGAGTCGACGGTTCTTGCTTTACCGGTGTTGAAAGTATCCCCTTCCTCTTTGGACGGGAGGGGATCTCTACCCAGAACGTCTGCCGTTTCGTAGGTCGCGGGCTTGGTTGATTTTCTCGTTTGCGCTTGTCCGGCAACTGCTGCGGGGGATCCACCATGATTACATCGTCTTCATCTGGGCGTGTTGAATCGAGTCCTCGTTGTGGCTGTACTGTTGATCCGCTGGCGGCGGGAGCAGGCGGGATTGTATCGCGGATAAGATCCTGGAGGTGGGGATCAATAGTTCAAGCGCTCACTCTCCGGTTAACTGCAGGAGACGTGTCACCAACCGATTTTGGGGGGTTGATCCCGTGTTTAATCTCTACCTTAACTTCGTGTTTAACCGCTCCATTACCGAGGCCGGAACCAGGGGTTTCTTCTTTCTTTGGGGGGCTCCGATGAGCGATTTCCTCGGGCGGAACACCCTCGTTAGTCTAGATATATCCCAATCGGATGCGGCAATGGCGTGTTAGCCGCCGTCCGCCTTGCAAAGTAGATATTCGAGGGCGCACTCACCTCCTCCACCTTCCGTTCAAGAGCCACCCTTAGCTCTTCTCTGGTTTCACGGAGCTCTTTCTCCAACTCCAAAACCCGGCTGCGAAGAGTCCGCGCTTCTTCCTCCAGATCAGCGATGTAGTCTGCAGAATCCATGCAATGTACCCCGTTCGGTCGAGGAAGGCACAGCGGATGTCTCGTGGTAGATAGAAGAGGATGTTATCACGACACTGGCCTCGTGTGTGTCTGGGCACGTCATTACGTTTCCGCTGTCCTCCCGCCCGCCGCCATGAGTTCTCGTGCAATGTCTCTCCACAATTTCCTTTAGTTCAATTTCCTGAGTTCTCCCTACGTCCGACGATATCGACACTCACGATCCACCCCTCTTCTGATCGCCGTCGCTTGACTCGGGCCACTGCTGCCGTAGTCCAAACCTCCCTCTGGGGGGCGGATCAGAGAACGAGAGATGGTTATAATCAAGTCCAAACGTACACAGAACTCGTTGTTGAAGATACCCGCGCCTCCGTTCAGAGTGCTCGGTAACTTAGAGATTGAAATATTGATCGACGATCGACCAGTAGTATGTTGTCGTTCTGCCCATCATGATGATGAGGGATAGACGTACTCACCCCATTCCAGTAATGACCCTGTCGAGGAAAACACCTCAGCGCGTGAACTGGATGTAACATCCGGAGTGTGGCAGGCGGACAAAATCCGTCTGGTCTTCGAAGGGAGGATGGGTCCGTTGACCAGTGGTCCGTTGCCAGACTCAATTTGAAGTGAACTATATGTATTATGGGCGTTCCCTACAGGCAAGTACACTGCGGTCCTCTCAATCATCATGCCTTTTCTTTCTTTATTTGCGCTGACGCTGCCTTATAAATTTCCCTCTGGAATCTTTCATCGTAACCCCGGCACTTCATGCTCCACACGTGGAACCGCTGGATACAGCTCTCAGTTTAGCAACATGACACGCCAATTGGCATTCAAGGCTCACCTCTTCGCCCCTGTCAAACGCCTTCCGGATTTTTCCTGTACCAACTCCCATCGAGCTTTGTATGCCCGCTCTCGACTTAATTCGTTCACGGAGATCCTCTCCCCAACTCCTCTCGTGTACATACTTCACCCATTCTCTCTTGGCCTAGAATGCACCAATAACATTAAATCGTACCAGAAAGTGACAACTTGACCGTACCTGCTCTGACTGCATTTTCCACTCTTGGAGAGACAACGGATCACTCGGTTCCACATCGTATTGTCCCATATATTTCCAGAGAGTTGGAGACGTGTCTTTGACCCGCACAATCAACCGTACGTCCTTCCTCGACAAATCGCTATCACTGCAGTCCAACCATAGGCCCGGTGCGCCGGGTAGTGACGGAGCCTCTGGATGTATGGCCTTAAGAGCGCGTCAGATCATGGTAAAAATGAATGTTCCGGGGTTACTGCGTGCTCACCAAGTTAATGCACATCCATTTGTCGAACCCGTGCTCTTGAGATTCATCCCACTGCCTGATTTCTGGGAACGTAGCCACTCTGCCACCACCGAAATGCTTAGAGAGTAGCCCACGGGTAATGGAAAACTCCTTGATCTCATCCTCGATGGTTATTGGGAAGATTTCCAACCCAATCTTTGAGAGCCTCGTAAAAACGGTGACGTCGTCCAAGGCTTTCCCATATCTCTTGAAGCTTGTCTGCAAGAAACAAGAAACAAGAGGCGATAGTTACCCCGTGATGTTCTGGGGAAGATATCGAGACTCTAACTTACATTCCTGATTACAGCCAGCGCGTTGACAACTTCCTGGTCGGGTTCCTCCTCTACTCCGGAATCTGGAGTAGCGGCCATGATGATATCTTCCGGAGTCGACGGCTCGTGCTCCCCCAGTGCTGACAGTATCCAATCCTCCTCCAGATGAGGAGGGACATCCACCGAGAGTGTCTGCCGTTTTGTAGGTCGTGGGCTTGGTTGATCGCCGGAGTCCCCCCATTTACGTTTTCCAAGCGACTGTTGCGGAGGATCCACCATGATTACATCATCTTCATCTGGGTGTGCTGGACCGAGTTCTTGTTGTGGCTGCACTGTTGATCCACTGCTAGCGGGAGCAGGCGGAGTTGCACCATGGATAAGATCCTGGGGGCGGGGATCTGTGGCTTAATCTCCGGTTAACTGCGGGAGATACGTATATCACCAACCGATTTTTCGGAATTAGCCTCGTGTCTAATCTCTGCCTTAACTTCGTGCTTAACCTCTTCACTGCCGTGGCCTGAGCCAGGGGTTTCTTCTTTCTTGGGACGGTTCCGACGGGCGATTTCTTCGGGCGGAACACCCTCGTTAGTCTAGAAATCCCAATTGAATACCGCAATGGCACGTTAGTCACTGTCTGTACTTGTAAAGTAGATATTTGAGGGCGCACTCACCTCTTCCACCTTCCGTTTAAGGGCCGCCCCCAACTCTTCTCTTGTTTCACGAAGCTCTTCCTCCAACTCTGCAACCCGGCGGCGAAGAGTTCGCGCTCCCTCCACATTTGCGAGGTAATCCGCAGAATTCATGCAATGTACTCCGTTCGGTCGGCGAAGGTGTAAAGAATGCCTCGTTTTTTTTTGTTTTTTTGTTTTCTTGTTCTGAAGAATGCCTCGCGGTAGATAACAGAGAGAGTGTGGCATGTGTGGGCGCGCCATTACGTGTCCCCTGTCCTCCGTGAAATTCGTGCCCGTTCAATGTTCCGAGTTCTGGTGTGATCCCTCTCTGCGACTCCCTTTAGCTCAATTTCTTGAACTCTCCTCACACCCAATGACGCTGACACTCACGATTCACCACTCTTCTGGTTGCCGTCGCTTGACCCGGGCCACTGCTGCCGCAGTCCAAATCTCCCTCTGGAGGGGTGGATCAGAGAGCAAGAGAGGATAGAATTGAACATGCCCACGCCCCCGCTCAGTGTGCTCGGCAAGAGATTGATCGACCAGGATTATGTCGTCGTTTTGTCTATGATGAGGGATAGACATATTCACCTCTTCCGGTAACGACCAACTCAAGGAATGTACTTCAACGTATGGGCTGGATATGACATTCAAAGCGTGGCAGGTGAGCAAAATCTGCTTGGCCCTCGAAGGAATGATAGGTCCGTTGACTGGGCCTTTGTGAGACCCGGTTCGGGATGGGTTATATGTACTGTGGTTGTTCCCCACAGGCAAGCCCACCGGGGACCTCTCGTTCTCGAGTCCAACGACGTTCATCCTGTCTCTGCTCTTCTTCCTTGATCTACGCCGACGCCGCCTTAAAAATTTCCCTCTGGAATCTCTCATCGTACCCCCGACACTTCATGCCCCACATCTGGAACCGCTGGATACAGCTCTCAATTTAGCAACATGACACGCGTCGATTTAGCATACAAGGCTCACCTCCTCGCCCCTATCAAACGCCTCCCGGATTTTGGCTTCACTGACTTCTTCCGAACCCTGTGCGCCCATTCTCAACTTGATGCGCGCACGGACATTTCCCCCCCAATCCATCTTATGTACGTTCTTCGCCCACGCTCTCTTGGTCTAAAATGCACCAATAACATTAAATTGTACAAGAAAGTGACAGCTTGACCATACCTGTTCTGACTGCATCGTCCACTCTTGGAGAGACAACGGATCGCTTCGTTGTACGTCATACTGGCCCATATATTGCCAGAGGGTTGGGGATGTGGCTTTGACTCGCACAATCAGCCGCATGTCCTTCTTCGACAAATCGTTATCGCTGCAGTGCATCCATAGACCCGGCGCGCCGGGTAGTGACGGGGCATCTGGATGCATGACCTTAAGAGCAGCATCAAGTCACGGGAAAGATGATTATCCCGGGTGCCTGAGCGCTCACCAAGTTCGTGCACATCCATTTGTCGAATCCGTGCTTTTGAAGCTTGTCCCGCCCGATTTCTGGGAACGTGGCCACTCTACCACCACCGAAATGCTTAGAGAGTAGCTGGCGGCTAACGGAGAGCTCTTTGATTTCGTCCTCGATGGTTATTGGGAAGATCTCCAACCCAATCTTTGAGAGCCTTGTAAAAACAGAGACATCGTCCAAGGCTTTCTCGTCTCTCCCCAAGCTTGTCTGCAGAAAAGAGGAAACACGAGACGAGAGTTACCCGCGATATTCTGGGAAGGATATTGAGATTCTAACTTACTTTCCTTATTACAGCCAGCGCATTAGCCATTTCCTGGTCTGGTTCCTCCTTTACCCCGGGAACCGTAGCGAGCACGGCGACGTCTTCCGGAGTCGACGGTTCGTGCTTTACCGGTGCTGACGGTACCCCCTTCCTCTTTGGATGAGGGGGGACCTCCACCCAGAACGACTGTCGTTTCGTAGGTCGTGGGCTTGGTTGATCTCTCCCCGCTTTACGCTTGCCCGGCAACTGTTGCGGAGGATCCACAATGATTACATCATCATCGTCTGGGTATGTTGGACTGGGTTCTCGTTGTGGCTGCACTATTGATCCTCTGCTAGCAGGAGCGGGCGGGAATGCATCACGGATAGAATTCTGGAGTGGGGATCGTTGGCTTACTCTCCGGTTAATTTCGGGAGACGTATCACCAACCGATTTTTCGGAATTAGTCTCGTGGCTAATCTCTACTTTTACTCCGTGCTTAACCGCTCCATTACTGAGGCCGGAACCAGGGGTTTCTTCTTTCTTGGGAGGGCTCCGATGAGCGATTTCTTCGGGCGGAACACCCTCGTTAGTCTAGATACACCCCAATCGGATGCGGCAATGGCGTGTTTCGTCAGGAAAATATGAGGTCGTCGTTGGGTGCTGACGCGGGAATGTCGACTATATCAGCACTGGTCAGTGCTGGTGGATGCCGATTCGGTGCCGGGGAATGTCAGGGGTCATTGAGCATTTCGGTACTGATCGGTGTTTATCAGTACCGACCAGTGCTGAAAATCGACCTGTGTCTCTGAACAGTACTGGCCAGACCACACTACCTTTTTCTGACGTTAGTAATCACTGTCTGTACTTGCAAAGTATACATTCGAGGGCACACTCACCTCCTCCACCTTCCGTTCAAGGGCTACCCTTAACTCTTCTCTGGCTTCACGAAGATCTTCCTCCAACTCTGCAACCCGGCGGCGCAGAGTTCGCGCTTCTTCCTCCAGATCAGCGAGGTAATCTGCAGAATCCATGTAATGTACTCTGTTCGGTTGAGGAAGGTGCAATGGATGCTTCGTGGTAGATAACAGAATGTTATCACGACACTGGCCTCGTGTGTGTCTGGGCACGCCATTACGTTTCCGCTGTCCTCCGTGGAGTTCGTGGTCGTTGTTCCGAGTTCCGGCGTGATCCCTCTCTGACCCCCTTCAGCTCAATTGTACGAATTCCTCTTGCATGCGTGCACTGGGTCTAATGAACCAGTCCGCCGTGGAACCCTAATCTCCCCCCACCGGTACTGGAATCCAGAACGCGGCGTCATCACGGATCCCGGACCCATTCCATGCATCTTCCCTAGGTCCTCGCGATCAGCTTTCGATCCTTCGAGCTTCTCTTCGACATCCCTCACTCTTTTGCGTTGTCACACACTCTAGGTTCGATGTAACTTTCATGGCCATAATTAGCGGGACGGTACGATAGGGTGGAAAAGCGAGCAATCGGTCGCATGGTCGATATGGATTCGAAGCCAGGAAGTTTCGCTACCGTACCGTACAGCACAGAATTTATACGCATGCAGTCTGGGTACCGTGGTCCGATGTTCTAGCACTCGACACACCCGGATACACCCTAAACCGGAGAGTTAGTATCTTTATCATAAAATGGGGTAGGGGGACATACGACAGCACATCCCCCGGGCCAATTTCGTTGCACGTGCGGACACCCATACCCAGAGGTCTTCGGTACAGGCATCAAGAACGGAAAGTCGTGACCTCGTCCCCTGAGATACCTCTCCTCAAGTTCAGTACTCTGGCTTCTTCGCTTTCCTTTTCCAATTTTTTCCCCTTCCCTCTCTCTCCGCCTCCGCCACTCGGCCTCCCGGAACTTACGCCCCTGGCCGGATCTCCCTACGATATGAACGGAATTGTGCTCGCTCGGGTGAGTTGCAGAGTAGCAGTCGTCTCTGTTAATTGGAGGCTCCATCCGACTCCGACTGGAAAAGATCGCAGAACCTGCGCGAGCGAGACGCTCTCCGACAGTGCTTCCCTGGGCAAGACAATTCATAATCAGGATTTAGGCTTTGTTACCGTCATTACTCGTTACGATCCACTTGCCTGTAGGGGACATCCACAGTACATATAGGGCACCCCGAATTGAGTCTGACAACGGACCGGTCAACGGACCCATCTTTCCTTCGCGGATCAGGGAGATTTTGCTCACCTGCCACGCTTTGGATGTTATATCCAATCCGTGCCCTAAAGTACTTTCCTCGACCTGGTCATTACTGGGGAGGGGGTGAATATGTCCATCCCTCATCATGGACAGAACGACGACATACTGGTCGATCAATCTCTGAAAGATACTCCGACAATCCTTCAAGTAGCTCATAGGAATCAATTGATGTGTGCTGAGGATTACACGGCTCAGCAGGCCGTCCGCATGTCTCCGAACGAAAAAACCTACTGCCACACCAAGTCGATGTCGAGCGTCGGGACAAAGGACGACTCAGAGACCGCCTGGGTTCGAATCAAAGTGAGGAACCTTCGTGGGTCAGACCACCGACAAAGAAAGAGGTCAAGAATCAAGCTAACCCGTAGTACCGAAGTACGCAGTGTTGCAGCACCGGGGCACTCTGCGGGTCTTCGAAAAATCTTGCGTCAAGCCACCCAAGCTGGTAAATCTTATCCGTGAACGTCGATTGTCTCATCGCCTGGTGGTCTGTGGGCTTTCTACTAAAACAAGAAAAACTGTGGAAGGACTCACCGCAGCGACAAGTTCGACAGAAAACGGTTTCCCATCCACATACGCACCCATGAGCTTCCTCATTCTGGAAAAACTGTGTCAGTACCAGTGCGGGCCAGCATCAACGAAGATCGCACTTTGGGGTCCTCACCACAACCTTTCCGACCTCTTTTCTCAACTCCACACCGTTATACCTGACTCTCTCTCCAATAGCCTTCTTCCACGATTCCATACTATCATACGGTAGCCTTGAGATGGATGGATCGTTGTCGTTACGAAACACGGGAAGAGACCTTATGGCGTCCTTCAAATCAGCGGCAGGGCGGACGTGAACGTGCCCCGAGTTTAATAAAAGCGACCCCCTGTCGATCGATGGAGAAGAAATCCTTCATTCGTAAACCGAGTGGGCTCGCGGGGCGGCACTTACGGAAGATACACCCCCTTCCCATGCATCTGAACATGGGAACGATCATTGTGGTCAAGGACGATATCCCTGATAAACTTCGCGACTCCCAAGCTCTCTCGTGTGACGAGCGTATCACAATTCGGGCACACCGTGACGAAATCCGCTTGAGCAAATCCCGTGTCCTCCGTATTCACGAGCGCTGAGGAGGTTCGAGCTCAGCATAATCTAACCTTATCCATAGAAACACGAAATATCAGGGATGACTTACAAATGCTAATAGGGCGCTCACACCTGGGGCACTCGATATCCAGATCTATCAGGGTGGCAGATGAAGCGAAAGGATCGAAAGGGAGGTGTGTACCAGCCTCCCAGAGGCCATCTTGGTCGGCATTACGTCGGTAATTTATAATATCATCACCCATGTTCGCCTACAACCAATACGTGAGGTTGACAACTGCCCCAAGGCATGCTGTGCACTCACCACCAAATTCATTGGGTGTTCCTCGAGATTCTTTAACGGTCGCAAAAACCACGACCGCTCACAATCTTCCAGATACCACCTTCACGCCCGCAGGGTTAGTGCTCTTAGGTTTGAATGTTGAGCTTTTATGGGGAATTATGGGTACTGACATAGGGTTTAGCATATACGCGTGCCAAATGAGCCATACGTCTACCGGAGGGGTAATAAAAAATCCCTCGGAAGTCGCAAGGAGCAAAACCCATCGTCGAAACCTACAATCGTCCACAACCCAGCAGATGAGCACGCAACAAAGAGCTAGACCAAGCTAAAACCGAAAACACACGGACCTCTCCACTGCCATCTCGAGGAACCACAACCACCTTCCCTTTGTACCGACCGACCTCCCAATCGGCGGTACAACATCAGCCACTTCCGGGTCAGAATACGGGTCTTCTACCTTCTCCTGGAAAATCTTGAAAGCCCTCAACAATTTTAGATGGGATTTGATCTGCTCTATCGTAACCAGCGGTTTTTCGAGCTTCTTCCCGACACCAAACGTCGTCAAACCGAGGTACGATGGTGGAAGGGTGCTCGGGGAGCCATTGCTCGCAGGAACCGAGGCGGAAACGGAAGGCGGAATGATTGAACTCGGATTAGGACTCGGGTAGAAGCCCGGTTCCGTCGGACCTGGACGCAAGCTCTGACGAGAAGCAGAAGGCGTAAGATGTGCACTACCCGGCTGCAGAGTCTGGTTCGCGTTCGGTTCGTCCGCCAGCGAGTACGGCGGAGGGAGTTCCGCCTCAGACATTGCGGAACGGTGGAAGCACGAGTAGAAGTTTGTAATGAGTCGCTATGGAGAGGCAGCAGTAGGAGGGTTGGGTGTATTGTACATTGAGTTGTTGCCAAGCTTCCTATTCGCGTGATGATGATCGCGTCAGTTGTTGATCGCTGCGTTCGGAAATTCTCGTCAGGGTCCAAAGTGGTCTGGTGATCCAAACGGAACTCGACCTTCCTGTATACGTGGTAGGACATAGCTGTATTCACGAAATCTTCCAGCAAAAATCCACAGTCATCACTCGACTTACGCGAACTCCACTGTGTTGGGAGCCTTCCGATCCCCGCAGCAACGCTCGACAGCTCACCGCCAATGAACGACAGTTAAAAATGACTTCAAAGGGCCGAGACGGTAACTCTGTCCATACGGCTCATCCTATGATGCGCTGCATGCGGCTTCCAGAGGTGCAACCCACCTGACTGCGCACACTATGATTGGAATGGAAACAGTAACGTAAATCAACGACACGGTCCCTGAACGTTCTGCCGGAATCCGGGGGTCAGAGGGACGGTCTCGCAAGGGGACCCCCAGGTAGGTGTCCTGAGGAGGGAGGTTCAAGTCGTGAAAAACCCCAATCTCCATACCCGACGCGATCGTTGGTTTTCAACACGTTCTGCACGAATCGGGAGGGTTCGTTCTGCAAGAGACACTTCTTAGCATTCTCCTCAGCCCCACACCAGCCACTACCACCCGCCTCTCCCGTTTCCAAAGTCTCCCAGCACAGCCCAACGTTCCACTCCATAGTACATAATCACCGAATGTGAGTACTTCAGACAGCGCCTGCTCCAGCCCCGTCGTCTTCCGGCTCGGACTCGGCCAGCCCAGTCAGCGATCTACCACCCACGTACACACACGGACCCTGCTCTATACCATACATAGGATCCTGACCACTCAAAGCACAATGCACCACTACCAACCAAACCTAGAGGGAGATTCCTGAGAGCTCGCCGATTGTGATGTGTGGCGCTCAACCTTCAATGAAGCAGATTCCATCACCACCACCGCTTCCGTGCTATCTCCATCAGTATCGACCCTTACTCGGCGGTCTCGAGTAGGGCGGCTCCGAAAGAACAAGGAGGTGTCTGAGCTCTTTAAGTTAGCGCGCGCTTCACTCATCGTCCCACTCCCCCTCCCGAAACCAGAAGCAGATTAGTGCATTTCCGTGGGAGTCCTCAGTCACACCTCGGACGAGGGTTACAAGGGTACACGACCGCGTATGTCCACTATTCAGTGACTCTGAAACCCTGGAACGAGTCCTTGATGATATCCGATCGGTCCGTTCGTTCCTGGTTGTATGACACCTGCCATCAGTATCATACCCCCGCTACGGTCACAAACGAACAAATCAGCTCCAATGAACTGTCGTTTGCAGGCGGGGACGGGAGAGGCGGCTAGATAACGGAAAGAGTATGGACGGGAATGAAACCCGGGAAGATAGCAGGGGAAAAAAAGAGACCCACACACGCACGATCATATATTACCGGGCCTACCGAGCTCGAAAGTTGAGCACGAGGTCAGGAGACTGCGTGAAGCCATTGACAAACAACCTAACCCCTGAAGCCCTGGACCGCAAGACGGGGGCGGAACCACAGGATCTTGCGAACAACCCGACACCATAGTACATCCACAGCGAAACACAGAGTCGAGTAATTCCAGTAGTGTGGAAAGCAGGCCTTTGGCGCACCAGATACCCCATACTCACGATACATAGAAAAAGACAACGGCGCGGAGACACGCAACAGGTTGACCTATGAGGCTGCACATCATCACAGAAAGACTTGGAGATTAACTGCGGGGGAACTCTAGTCTCCTAGGAGGAAATCCAGTGCTAGTTTTTGCATGGACAGTCCCGCGCAGCTGCGGGAGGTCGGCACACCGATAGATTTGTGCCGGACCTATGGGTGTCAACCTACACACAACCAAAGGTCAGAGGATCAAACCCGAAGAAAGCGCATGTTCGCACCACGTACCGCAGGTTACAACGGTCTCATATCTTTGACGGTGAATGAAGCGAGCAACTGTCGCACACTGCATAACCACGCCCTTGAATCCGTATCACTATAACGCAATGTGATGGAGTCGAAACAACCCAAGGAAGCCAAGCCCACCACCGACAAAATCTTGACAATGACGAGGCGAGTCTCTACTCACCCTTCGTCCACCCTCACCCCTGATACGTATCCATCGCGTGAAAGTTGACAAAATCCGAAATCGGATCCCTCGGCACGCAACCGCAAAATCAGCCGCAAGAAAGAACTCGCCGCGTAACTTCTGAGAATCACCATAGGATCATAAAGGCGGTCCTAAGATGCCTTCGTAAAACCGAGCGCGGGCCGATAAATGTTGGAGCGAGGCCACAGGAACGTGATATCTGGTACTGCCCGACAGGTTGGGTCCCGACTCGACATCCTACCTAGTAATCGCGTACTCACCGATAACGGTGGTCAAGTGAGAAACGATCGGGAGCCCGCAAACCCAGGAAAGAGGCTCGGTGCTGGCACATGCCAGGTATTCAACCCGACCGTGTTGTATTGAAAACGGGTACAGACCTGGCGCACCAAAGCTCTGGACGTTATGCCATTACAAATCTCCCGTGGTTCTGAATTGACCGCAGGGAGCTGTGGGTACCGCCGCGGTGTGATTTCGCCTGTGCGCAACTACCTGGGTGTCCATAGGTGTGGAGTGCCAACGCGAGGAACATATAACATGAGGAAGCAGAAGAGACAAAGGCAATACATATGTCATACGAAAAACAATATACGAGAACCCACCACACGAGCGGTATTATTCAATATTTTGATTGATCCTCAACTCAAAACGTATCCGAAGATCTAGCTCAACCAAACGCGCAAACTTGTTATCGTAGTTTGGCGGCTCCGGGGGACTACGTATGTGCACCATATACTTACTGCGACTTAGTATATGAGACGCGCGGGAGCCCGAAGATACTCCCACATTAAATGCCAGACCGTCGACAAGGGTTTCGGAAGGGGTGTGACCCGCTCTTGGCGCATTCAAAAGCCCTCAGGGGGCTTGATACATAATCTATTGGGTTGATCAGTACTTTCAGTACTGCGAAGGGGTTGCACCCTCACTCAATACCCAATGCAAAACGTTCCGATGGCCCTCCGCCGGCCCTTTGAGATATCCACATGCCTACCGCGATTTTCAAAAAGATGCGGCGGTACGTTTCAAGGGTATCAAAAACCACATGCATCCAGTTTCGAAGCACCACTAAGCAAAGTGAGTAAAAGACCAATCGCATAATTGAACGGAGGGAAACGGGGTGAGAGAACGTTTGCATATCAACGTGGGTTCACGGTGAGTCACCCTCGTGACTGGCGGAAAAATCTCTAACCCTGGAGCCTGAGCGTCGGTCACGAGCGGCTTTCGTGGAAGCGTCTTACCAGATGATCGAGATCCGATATGACGGTCGACGACCACCATGAGTCCGCGCTGACGTTCCCGGCGCAGCATGGACGGAGTATTACTCATCCTCATTGGTCGACAGCCGTCACAAACACTGAAAAACGCATCGGAGGTGTCAAGAACCACTCGAGTGAGCGTAACAGCGGACCTGAGCTAGAAGCAGGTCAACACGCACCGTCCGACATATTGAACCTTAAAGCTAAGAAAAAACCCTCGGGGGTGCCGCTTGTCAATTCTAGACCAACGTGAGAGAAAAGGTGACAACTGAAGCGCTGAAAGGTGACAGGCTGACTTTGGTACCGAAGAAAAGGGGGCTATACCGTACATCGTAACCTTAGCGAAATAGAACGCCGGTGAGATTTGACGCCATATGTAGGATGGGCCGCAGTGGGAAGACGACAAAGCCCGGTGCAAGGCAGCGTCTCGCCCTTACACACGAAGCAGACTAGAGATGACAGGGGCGGACCGTTCAAACCGATCGCGACAGCATCACCTCGAGATCCTGACGAGGGTTTTACCCCTCGCACACACGCGCGTAATCAACCGCGCGTTTGCCCAAGGCCCGGCGAGACGCATTCAAGGGCAACCCCAGAAATCGAGTTAGCAGGTTCTCGACGCTAGCCTTGATCGTGATTGATTGACTCGGTAAACCGGTACCAGTTTCGAAAACCCAACCGCCCGGTCCGAACAAGTCCATGCCTGTCGAGACCCCCCGTCAAATGTCGCCTTGGTGGAACGGCGTTTCATGCATCATCATAAGTGACCCACAACATCATACATCCACGACAGATGCACGACATACAACATACCATGACTTGTTAGACAGACACACAAACGTCCGGATCTCACCCGTGTACACGCATGCACGAGATAACCACTGCCCGCGTCAGCAACGGGCGGATTCAATAGCCTGAAGGCGTAATCAACCCGACACGCATAAGCGAGATGACGCGCACGTGGGAGTGGGCGTTTCTTCGAAACTGTTGCGACCCCGACCCGAACTACAGAGTCCGTAATCATGACGACACTTCATCCCCTTGAGGCATCTTCAATGTCGGAACGGGCTGCCTACCGACCTGCTAAGTAACATCTGAGATTGACTGATTGACCGATTGTGTGGGGGCGGGCCGGACTGGGGTGTTGGGCCCGTGGAGCCCCCGCTCCTGGGGTTGTCCCCGGATGGCTAGATAATGGCAAGCTCACTTCGGGGGTGCAGCGTCGAATGAGTGCAAGGAAGTGAATTTGACCCTCTCCCTAAGCTTGCGAACCTTGTGAGGTCAAAGCGAGAAGCTCGGCGAGTCTCGGGGGTATGGACAACGAAGACCTGGGCCACACAAACCTCGATGGTGGTTCTGAATCGGTTGGAAACTTGGGTGAATAGATATAAATGTGGCCCGGGTACAATGAGAAGATGGGTAGATTACAATACAACGAGATGTATGTGAAAACGGGTCGGATAAGTTCGTATCTGGTCAGGTCATGCATGTGTTACACATAATGAGGGTGATCAGTGCAGGCGTCCAATACCACCACAAACGCCGCAGGTTCTATCGCTCAAGAGCAGAAAGCCGAGAGTTCTACCGGAGCCGAGACAGTTCCAACAGAGATTGCCGC
>Ga0307517_10004004_pt1 | contig 22808 bp, 15 predicted proteins | sample 23_EM_MG_FD_194515 | JGI IMG/M metagenome (GOLD analysis project Ga0307517, IMG submission 194515) | Populus trichocarpa ectomycorrhiza microbial communities from riparian zone in the Pacific Northwest, United States - 23_EM | ecosystem: Host-associated > Plants > Roots > Unclassified | place...
CCCCTCTTGATGTTTAACTAAGTTAATCACCCTAATCACTCACTTTAATTGGTGAAACCAACAAGAATTTGAGTAGAAAAATCACACAATTCCTCCCCCTCTCTTTGTTTCAAACTCACGGCCAAAAGAGAAAAAATATGAAGCATTTATAGTCTAACTTTTAACTATTTACACATTGGCCCTCATTACTTCTTAATTCTATTTTTGTCTCTCAACTCTTCTTTTTACTTAATTTACACCATAACATCTTATCTTTTACTCTATTGTATCCATTTACTATACTTTAAATCCTTTTATTTAATCTATTCGATATTTTATTTATTTTACTCAAATTATAATTTATCGGGTTTTCACATCAACCAATGGTGACCACCAAACATCTTCACCAATAGCAAGCATGACATATCAACTAATGACTCAATGTTCTAAAAAATATTTTCCTTCTCCATGAGGTAAGTTCAGGTGAACAAGTCTAAAAATACACTTAATAACCAAGTTAGAAGATTGGTCCTAAAGACATACTAAAAGCAATATCTTTTTATGTTATACATAGAAACTTTTATTCATACATTATCTTTTCACCATTAACCATTCAACAGTGTAATTGCTTATATTATTTTCTCTTCCTATGCATTATTTTTCTCTTCTACATTTACTAACTTAAGCTACGAACCAAGTCAAGTTCGAATTTGTTAAAATGTCTGCTGATCAGGTTTGTGAGATCAGACATATCTCTCAAACTATACATCAGAACAAGCTAAAATTTTACAAAGAGATACTAGACATATAAAACTATATTTTTGGTAAATTGCCAGGCCAAATGGAGTTTAAGAACATATTATTTCAGAGGGTCCAAGTTACTAGATAAATCTTGTCAAATCTACCAACTTAGACCTTTGTGTACTGTTTGGGACATACATGGAGCTAAATGTGGGGGTATTCTTCCAATTCAAGTTGGTATGGAAACTAGACATCTCAAGATTTCCAATCATATATCGTAGGCTTCATAAATCATCCAGATGAGAGAGAACGACATGTTTGAAGTTAGGAATACAAATATGCAAAAATTAAAGAATAAACATGAGTTTTCCTTTTATTTTTTTGAAGCAAAACAACCTTTCTTTTGAGGAAAAGAGATCGTACACTGACTTATAAAAAATTAACTGGCTTTATGGCGTCATTCATATACTTAGGGTTCTTAGATACTTTATCTCTGGATCCAAGTCTTTTTCCAATACTTTGGTTCTTAGATACAAGGTTACCTTTGGTTCAAGGTTCTATCAAACCTGATTTTCAGCTTTTTGAGTTGTTATCTACTTCATTTGGGGTTGCTTGACCACGTGATCAAGATGTTCACATCTATTGATATTAGAGCTAGGCTCTAAAAATTAGGTTATATCCTTTATTTTCTTCTTGTTAGTTTTGGCTTCCTTAGGTTTAGCTGTCTTTTATTCGGTTTTTCATTATTTTATGTCTAGAGCTTAGTAATTTATGTCTAAGGTTCTTTAAAAAAAGGGTTTTGTTTTATTTTATTGCTATCTCAAAATATATCAGTACTATAAAGAGTAAAAAAAAGTCTAAAAATCACTTTTGTCGAATCTATCACAGTACATAAATAAGGGAGAATTTGGACCAAACCAATACACCAAATTTTATGTACTAGGTCCAAGAATCCTAATCGCACCCAATATATATTTTAAACTCATTTGGAGTCCGTTTGCTATAGTAACCAAGGTCAGGATTAAAACTTGTCGTAATGGGTCTAATTTGCGTCAGTAATTCAAACTTGTTGTGCTGCTGTTATTTTTCAATTATGATAGTATAATAACATCATAATTAATATATTTAGGTGTCATTTAAGTTTTTTTATATAACCTTTGCATCTTTTTTTCTTTCACATCTTAAAAAACATCTATTTTTTGTACAAATTTGCTTGTTACTCGTGAAATTGTAATCGTAGTTTTGTCTTTACTTCTTTTCATATTTTTCTTACTTCTTGAGTCATATACACATACTTGGATACACTTTTATGGCTGTTATGTTTAGTGTTGATTTCAATTCTACTAGAGTCAAAGAAAGGTGAGACAAGAGGAAAAAGGTGTAACGAGCATATTTGGGTGAAACATGAGAGGAGTATAAACACATAAGGGAGTGAGTGAGGAATATATATTTCTTGTCAACTAACAAAATTTTCAGATTCAAAGATGTGGAAGACAAGTAACAATATGGCACCACAGAGAGGAGACAATAAAATTACAACTCAGTTATGTATTATGAATCAACTGATGAATCACCAATAAATTTAGAGATAGGTTGGAAAAGCAACATGTTAATGATCATGTTAGGGTTCAAATTAGGTCTGAGTGAAGAGAATTTAATGTTAGAGGGGCTATTAAACGAGTTAACACTAATATGGATGAGTTTGTGGCTGATAATGTGGACATGAATGATGTTGATTTTGAAGATGTGTTTATGGGACATGGGGAGCATTTTAGATAACAACAAAATTGTCAGTATGTAAGGGAAAGATATGGTGATAATTTTGGCCAGAGAGGTAATTATAGGTACTAGGACCATAATGCCAAGTTAGGTGGAGATTTGAGTATAATTAAGTTGAAAATACCGTCTTTTCAGGGGAAGAATGATCCTGAAGTTTATTTAGAATATGAGAAGAGGTGAGTGGATTTTTTAGTGTCATAATTATCTGGAACCTAAGAAAGTCAAGTTTGCTATGATTACTTTTACTGACTATGTTATTGTGTGGTGGGATTAGTTAGTGACAAACTGCAGGAGGAATTATAAGAGGCAAGTTGATACTTGAGATGAGATGAAATCCCTTATAAGGAGGAGATTTGTGCCTACCCATTATTATAAAGAATTATATAAAAGGTTGTAGAGTATAAGTCAAGGTGCAAAGAGTGTTAATGAGTACTTTAAAGAGATGAAACTTGCTATGATTTGAGCTAATGTTGAGGAGGATAAAGAGGCTACTATAATTAGATTCGTGAATGGCCTTAATCATGATATAGCTCGTATTGTGAAGTTACATCATTATATGGAGTTGGAGGAGATGGTACATATGGTCGTGAAGGTGGAGAAACAACTTAAACAGAAAGGTACCAATCGACAAAGCCAACTATTAAGCCCTTTGAGACCTTGAAAACCCAATTGGAAGGCTAACACTAAGGGTGGTCCATCATAGCAGAATGAGTAGGGCAAGGTCGAATACCCTAGAGAAAAGAAAGACACCTCAGTCATTGTTAAAGGTAACAATGTTACTCCTACTTTTCGTAATCATGACATTAAATGCTTTTGTTGTCTGGGTTTTGGTCATGTTGCTTTATAGTGTAAAAAAAACATTATGATTATGAAAGCTAATAATGAGGTTGAGACTGACGGGGAGGAAGAAAAGGAAAAGATGCTATCATTGGAGGATATCAATGATGTTTGTGTTGGGAATCTGATTGAGGGAAAGACACTTGTGGTGAGGAGAGCACTAAATATGCATGTCAAGATGGATGATTCAAAGGTCAGAAGGAGAATAAATTCCATACGAGATGTCATGTTCATAATAAGTTATGTAGCTTAATTATAGATGGTGGTAGTTGCATTAATGTAGCTGTTATTAAATTGGTGAGAAAGTTGAACTTACATACTACCAAACATCCTATACCTTATAAATTATAATGGTTGAATAATGGTGGTGAAGTGAAAGTGAATAAACAAGTTTTGATTGTTTTTTCTATTAGTAAATATTGTGATGAGGTGTTATGTAATGTTGTGCCAATGCAAGCTAGTCACTTGTTGCTTGGTAGACCATGGTTGTATGATAGGAGAGTTATGCATCATAGAATGACAAATAGGTATTCATTTGAGATGAATGAAATACTTATAACTTTTGTATCTTTGACACCTAAGTAAATATATGAGGAGCAACTAAAATTGAAAAAGGAGAAAATGGTTAAAAAAAGAGAGCTTGTATATCAGAGGGACCTTCTTTGCTAACAAGGTTTTTGGTTTTGATGATGATGCTATTCTTTTTCTTGATATAGATTTTTTTACCTTAAAAGATGTTTTCCATGATATAGATTTGAGGTCAAGTCTTTTTAAAGAAGGGGAGGATGATATGAACCAAGTTAGGTTCGAAATTTGGCTTTAAAATATCCGCTGATTAGTTTTGTAAGATCATGTATATCTCTCAAATTGTACATTGTAATGAGCTAAAATTTTATAGGAAGATACTAGAGACATGGAATTATAATTTGGTAAATTTATAGGTCAAATGGAGTTCGAGAACATATTATTTTAGAGGGTCAAAGTTACTAGACAAATCTTATCAAATATGCCAAACTAGACCTTTGTGTACTGTTTGGGACATATATTTAGATATAAGTGGAATTGTTATGTGATTCAAACTGGTCTAGAAACTAGACATCTCAAGCCTTCCAACCATATATGGTAAGCTCAACAATTCATCCAGACAAAAGAGAACGGTGTGTTTGAAGTCAAGATTGAAAATCTGCAAAAATATTCAAAAATTAGAGATTCATGCTACATGGAGGAATTTTAACATGAAGACTTTGTTTTTATTATCCTATTTTATTTATTATATAATTTTTAATAATTAATTTTAATTTGGGTTTGTTCTGGCCACTTAGACATTGTTTTAGGAGTTTATTTCATTATTAAACTTATGTTAGTTGATTACTAGTTTAGACTCATTAGCTTGCAAATAAAAAAGGATCCATTAGGGTTAGTTAGAGAAGAGTATATTATGTTTTTTTAGCTGTAAATTTAAGTAGTAAGTTGGAGAATAAACGTGTGTCTTCCTTTTGTTTGTTTATGACAAAACAACCTTTTTTTGTAAGGACAAAGATCGTACATTGACTTATAAAAGATTAACTGGCTTCGTGGATCATTTACATACTTAGGGTTTTTAGATACAATGTTATCTTTATGTCAAAGTCTTTTTCCAATACCTTTGGTTTTTAGGTACATGATTACCTCTGAGTTAAAGTTCTATCAAACTTGATTTTTAGTTTTCCGGGTTGTTATCTACTTTGTTGGGGGTTGCTTAACCACGTGATCAAGAGGTTCGCATCACTTAAGTATTTGAGGGTTAACTGAGTGTTGAAGTTGTGCAAACTTTCACTTTTAAAATTAATGATTTGTATTATAGTTAGTAAAGGTGTTGTCCTAAAAAATTAAAGTGTTTAAAACTTAATTACCTAATCAAAATAAGTTATTTAACTTTAAATTAAATTTATATGGTTTGAATTCACTAAAAGAATTAAACTAATCTAAGCTAGTTATTATCAAACATAACAAAACTATTAAACATACTAGTTTGACTAAATTAACTAATATATAATTTAACAATAAGTAATTAAAAATAGGGTTTTGTTTATAAATTAAACTAACTAAAAACAACTTAAAAAACTAAGAAAACAAAAGAAATCAATTTTGAAAAGTAAACAGCATAATCGACATAATGTAAAACATATAAAGATAAAATTTTAATTTTAATTGTAAGAAGGTGTTCCTTAAGGATAATTAAACATTAATCATTTAATTTATAATCATGAATAAGTCAACCAAAACATGTTTTCTAATATAATTTATGATCATGAAGAAATCAACAATGCAAAACAAGTTTTTCTACTTATCTTTACTTTTTAGTTAACCTAGCACCCATATATCAATTAAACCTAATCATATAATAACTTTCATTAAGCATACAATATTTAATTATGTGATAGCATTAAGATTAAGATATGTGCAATTAATTTATGATAATTAAACACGTACATAGAGTTAATATAAAAAAGAATTATGTTGTTCAAATAACAAATAATCAAACATGAGTTCAAAAATTATATACTCTTACTACTTCAGTTAATTAGTCATGCATCTGACATAAAATAATCAACCAATAATAGATTTAAAATAAAAAATACATATTGTGCATCATATAGAATTTTGATCATCAATCATCAAGTTTAATCATAGAAAAATATAAGATAAATATGTATCACAATCGGATATAAAATAATTTTAAACATGAATCCTTATGGTAATCTAATAACCAAGAGCATTAGCCTTTTAAAATTAAAAATTAAGCTTGCATATAATTCATGTGTCGTAACTTCAAAAAAAAAAATTACAACAATAAAATCCTCTTATGTTCTCATTTTCTATGCAAGTGATCTGTTTTTTTATAAAGGTCAGGGTCGATTATAGGGGATTGAGGAGGTGGAGAAGTTTTTCTAGTTAATAACTAATTCTTAATTAGATCACTTTAAAGTTTTCTTATACTAATTTTGATTTCTTGAATTGTGCATTGATTTTAACCTTATAGAAGAGTCTTCCTAGTCATGTGTGACCCTTTTCATATCATTAATGACTTCTGATGCGAACCTCTTGATCACGTGGTCAAGCAACCCCCAACAAAGATGATATTTCTCTAAGAAAGTCGAAAATTAGGTTTGAGAAGTGTGACACAATGAAAACCTGTCCTAAGGCACCAACACTATCGGAATTGAATCGAATGACGCCACATGATTAGTTATACCTTGATAAGTCAGATTTGATCTTTGTCCCAGCAAAGATAATGTGTTGCATCACGCAAAACATAAGTTTATTTCATAATCCATGGCCACCTTCTTTTCAGCATACAAAACACTTATATAATGCTTCAAATAACCCTAATAGATCCCTATATATGGGCTGATTTGAGTCCACTTGCAAAATTGACTTAAATAAGTAATAATAAACCAGAGACTAAGAAGAAAATAATAAAAATCCAAAATTAATATCCTAGATATGTTAGAATTACATTTGTCACCCTTAAAAAGTCCCATTTAAACTAAGAAATCTGATCTGAATGTGAAATTAATTCTGAAATCTTCTTGCCTTGTTGTGTTTGGTTTCCTTGTTTTACATGGACAATTAATGTAGAAAACCTCCCTCTTTTATACCTGCCAATTTAGTTTCTTTTCTAGACTAGGAAAATAATTAATTAATCCTTCCTAGCTTAGGAAATTATATCTGGCAAGCCCCCCTAGCATCCTTTGTTGATAAGGAAACTTCCTCCTTTGTTAATAATATTCTCCTAAATAATAGGGAGAGTAATGAACGAAATTTCCTTGAATTTTAGGAGAATATTTTACTGATTTAAGTCCTCGTAAAATTAGGAAATCAACCCCAAACATTGATCCCAACATCTTAATTAACCCAAGTCAACTTTAGACCCCATGTGGCCTAAATCCATATTCATTAATAGGGACCAAATCAGACCCAAAATACAATTTAAATACACTTTTTTCGCTACCAACATCACATGCATAGCTTATCCTGATTTGGCTAAATTACCTACCAAAAGAATTGGGTCGAACCCATCATCCATAAAAACCTCAATCTGACCGAATACATCCCTAGGTAAAACCCCATTATAAAAAACCCAAGGCTAAACCATATACTGAATTGTATCAACAACCAATCTCAAACACATAATCAAATGCTTAATATAAGAAATCCAAGGTTGAACCTGAACTGTATCATCCCTTCCCTCTTCAAGAAGATTCACCCTCGAATCTTGAATAGGATTAGTAGCGACTTTATTAGCCTCTCGTTTAAGCCTTTAGAATTCTCTTATTGCTAACACCTTTCTCCAACAGTACTGTATGAAAGTAGTGACTGATAAGAATTTAAATAAGCACATCGTACTAACCACTTGTGTACATACTTTTGAATGATAACCACAACGGTTCTCCTTCATCTTTCATTCTTTTGGCGTTGTACCTCTTTTTCCCATGAAGCTTGAAATTCATAGAATAATCTTCTACACTTATCAACTTCTAGTTCTAAAACCCCAAAACCATGGCTTAGTTTTTTGCATCCTTGAGCTAGAATCCTCCTTCGTTCCCTCTCCCTTACTAAATATATGACACAAATAGGAAAAAAAGAAGAAGAAGACGAAGGCACAACAAGAATAGAGTTTACTACATAAAGAACACTGATTTAGACTTGAACTTGCAAATCTAACTTTTGTTTGGACCAAAACTAATAGAAAACAAACATATGTGAAAGTAATGAAAATGACTAAAACAACAACCAAATATCCCAAATATAATGATAAAATACTAGTAGGAATGAAATCAACATAAACAAAACAAATTTTGAAAGCTAACTCAAAACAGACTCGTTACGGCAACACAAAACCCAATTCTGGAACCTAAAGAAAAATATATCCAAATTACCTCAAATTTAGAAACTTTTGCAATTAGGACCCCCAGTAAACATAATATAAAATTTAAGCTGATTCCGAGTTGAATTGATATATAGACACGAAACAACCTTTTTAAAACTCGAATTTAGAACCTAGGCCTAACGATGTCCAAATGACTTGAAACTTGATATTTAGTGCGATTTCACACTAAATAACCAGAATATTTTTGAGTTAATTACAATAAGTTTTGATATACTGTCGCGAAACAGATGTGTTACAGACTTGTTTTAACCCAAATAATGTTTTCTAATTGCTTCCTCTTGTTTTTACTCTAATAAGAACACAATAAACACAAAATAACAAGGATAAACACAAGAAAGAAAACAAACACTGACCTGAAACAAAACAAAGATAGATGAAGAGAAACTGATGTGAAACAAATAGATAACGAAAACAAAAAGGATATAACTTGATTCCGGAGCCTAGCTCTGATACTAACTGATGCGAACTTCTTGATCATGTGGTCAAGTAACCCTCAACGAAGATGATACTTCCCCAAGAAAGCTGAAAATTAGGTTTGAGAAGTGTGACACAATGGAAACCTATGCCAAGGCACCAACACTATCAGAATTGAATTGAATGACGCCACAAAGTCGGTTATACCTTGATAAGTCAGCTTTGATCTTTGTCCCAGCAAAAATAACGTGTTGCATCACGCAAAACACAAGTTTATTTTATAAATCCATAGCCACCTACTTTTCAGCATACAAAACACTTATATAATGCTTCAAATAACCCTAATGGATCCCTATTTATAGGCTGATTTGAGCCCACTTGTAAAATTGAACCAAATAAGTAATAATAAACCACAAACTAAGAAGAAAATAATAAAAATAATAAAAATCCAAAATTAATATCCTAGATATGCTAGAATCAAATTTGTCACCCTTAAAAAGTCTCAAATATACTAGAAAATCTGATCTGAATGTGGAATTAATTCTAAAGTCTTCTTACCTTATTGTGCTTGGTTTCCTTGTTTTACATAGACAATTAATGAAGAAAATCTCTCTCTTTTATACCTGCCAATTTAGTTTCTTTTCTAAACTAGGAGAATCATTAATTAATCATTCCTAGCTTAGGAAATTAGATTTGACAAACCCCCCCAAGCATCCTTTGTTGACTAGGAAACTTCCTCATTTGTTGATAATTATTCTCATAAATAATAGGAAAAGTAATGAATGGAATTTTCTTGAATTTTAGGAGAATATTTTATTGATTTAAATTTTTGTAGAATTAGGAAATCAACCCCAAATAAATCTGATTTGATTCCAACATTTTAATTAACCCAAGCCAATTTTGGACCCTATGTGGCCCAAACCCATGTTCATTAATAGAGACCAAATCAGACCCAAAATACACTCGAAATAAACTTTCTTTGATACCTAAAAACATCTCATACATAACCTATCATGATCTGACTGAATTACCCACCAAAAGAATTAGGCCGAACCTATCATCCATAAATACCTCAATCTGACCGAATACATCATTAGGTAAAACCCCATCATGAAAAACCTCAAGCTGAACTGTATACTGAACTGTATCAACAACCAATCTCAAACACATAACTGAATAATCACAGTTTCTCAAAATTTCCAACTATAAACCCATATAAACATAACATATATGTTCTACTAGTCCTTAGCCAGAGAAAAAAATGAAAAAGTCAAGGCTCATAAAACATAGGTTAAGCAAATAAAAGATAAATAAGCTCAAAATGGCTCATTAATGGATAACATGCTCTACATTGGCCTTTTAGGTTCAAATGGTTAAATTCTTACTTACCCTTATCATGTTCATGCATATATGTAATATAAATGTAATCTCTACAAGATATTAAACAAGTTTTGGAAATACATAACCTTTGAATGAATATCACACATCAAATATTCATGTTAGAGTCTTAAAAACTCATAAAAGTTAAAATCATCTACTAAGCTAACAAGACATATTTTCAAAGTCAATCCCTAAATTAATTAAGCTTTAAATATTACGAGTAAACCTTTTTATTTAGTTTATACCTTCTTCAAACTCACCTAGTTTAAGGACCCATGAAATCAATACCCCAAATATAAAACAATTTAGGATGAAATTCTTACAAGATTATCATCATTCTTGCATGACAACCTACTTAAATGATCAACAATATGGTTCTTAACTAATTTCTTGTTGTTTATTTCAAGATCAAATTCTTGCAAAAGCAAGATTCAACTTATTAATCTAGGCTTTGACTCTTTTGATATAAAAGGTGTTTAAGAGTTGCATGATCAGAAAACACGATCACCTTAGTTCCAAGCAAGTATGATTTAAACTTTTTAAGTGCAAAAACTATATCAAACAAATTTTTTCATTGTATGATAGTTGCATTAAGCCTAATCAAATGTGTGTGATGCATAAGAGATAACATGTAAATTCCAGCCAACTCTTTGACCTGACACAACTCTAACTACAAAGTCACTTGCATAACATACTTAAAATAAAGGTTTTAATTTGGTGGTTGCACAACGTGTTGAAGTTAGTTTCTTTTTAAGTTCATTAAACACATATTTACAAGTATTGTCAAACATAAACTTTGTATCCTTCACCAATAATTTGCATAGGAACAATGTTATTTTTAATAGTTCTTGATAAATCTTTGATAGAAACCTGTATGTCCAAAAAAAGAATGAACTTCTCGCTCACTTATGAGATAAGACAAGTAAAAGATAATATCTATTTTAGCTTTATCAACTTCCAGACCTTTAATAGAAACTACATGCCCTAAAATTATTTCTTGTTCAACCATAAAATGACATTTTTAGTTTTCATAAATCTTTTAAAAATAAGAGTTAAGTTTTCAAGACATGTATCAAAATAATTATCATAAATAATAAAATCATCCATAAAAATCTTTATGATTCTTTCTATATAATCTTAAAATATAATCATCATTCATCGTTGAAAAGTACCTAGTGCATTACATAAACTAAAAGGCATTCTCCTATACGTGAAAGTACTAAAAGGGTAAGTAAAAGTAGTCTTTCTTCTTCAGGTGCAATAACAATTTGATTATAACCACAATATCCATCAAGAAAGCAATAGTAAGACTTACCCATCAATCTCTCAAACATTTAGTCCCCAAAAAGGTAAGGGAAAATGATCTTCATATGCGTTCAAGTTCAATTTGCGATAATTAACACACATTCTCCACCCATTTTTAATGCGTGTAAGGACAAGTTCAACATCTTTATTTTATACAATAATAATCCTTAATTTTTTAGGAACTATATAAATTAGACCTACCCATTTGCTATCCAAAATAGGATAAGATTACTCCAACATCCAAAAGCTTTAAAATTTTAGCTTTCATTACTTCTATCATAAACGGATTCAAACACCTTTGCATCTCTCTTGTTGACTTTGAGTTCTCTGATTAAAGCATTTGATGTATACAAGTAAAAGAGCTAATTCTTTTAAAGTCATCCAAGTTTCATCTAATTACGGTTTATAGTCATGGAGATACACACAAGTCTATCTTCTTACATGTCTGTCAAGTTCTTTGTAATGATCATATATAACATCACATTCTTACTTAAAAAGATATACTTTAAGTAATTGAGTAAAGGTTCTAATTCAAGCTCGTGTGCTTGCAAAACAAAAGGTAAAAGCCTCTTGCGAGAGATAAAATAATAATGAAATTATATATGTATGACATAGCTTATAAAGCTTGCAATATCGTGACCGAATAAACCAAATCATCATTGATAACTAGCCCTATTTTTGTACAAGTCAAATCCAAACTTTGGCTTATCGCCACTTTTGCTACATACAAATAACATAATATATATTACCAGGAAATCTTATGACACTAAAAATATTGAATTCAACTATTTCACCATCAAGTTCCATAGTTAATGTTCTTACGTACACATCAATCTTAGTTTTAGCTGTTATAAGAAATGATCTTCCTAAAAGAATAAGTGATGATTTAGTTGAGTTATCATCTTTAACGGAAAAAACTAGACCTTTAACTTGCACTAACACGTCATCAAACATGACAATATAATAAACAAATGAATGATCAACAAATTGAATAATAATACCAGTTTCAATTAAAAGACCAAGGTTAAGATTTTCATAAATAAATTCCAACATTACACTAATCGAAGCTCTTAAGTGACACATAACCTTTTTAAAACTTGTATCACTAATATAACTAGGAATACAAAATGAACCTTTATATTTTTCTTGGAGTGGGAATTTCTTTTGAATAATAGTAAATACATTTTCTCAATATACTTACTATTTCATTACCTTTGAGTTTCTCATTCCTTTTTGTTATGCACAACTTCTTAAGAAATTTTGCATAGTAAATGATATGCTTAATTGCATCAAAGAGTGGAATATTGATTTTAACATTTCTAAACATCTCTAAAATCTCCTTCTCTTGTTCTTCTCTCTCGCGTAACCTAAAAAGGTGAAGTTAGCTTAAAGGGATTGAAAGGTTGAGAATTTACCTCAGGTGGCATGAAGAATGGTTTGGTCATGTTTTGAGAAGTTCTAGAAGGTTCGATCATAAATGGGGATGTTTTGACCTCAACTTTTATTTAATCTTTCAATTTGTTAATATACTTTTCTGGTCCTCCCAATGATTTTCCACCCCCCAATGTGATAACATATTTATTCTCTCTACTAAGCATAGCTTGTAAAGTCAACTTTCCAAAAACTTGTGATTTCAACTTACTAACAACTTGAACTTGTTGTCCTATTTGTTTCTCCAAGTTTTGGATACTTAACCTTATTTTATGCTGAAATCACTTCATATTTGTTGTATTGACAAGGTATTTGAACCAAGTAATTTCATCATCTCCTTCGTATCCTCAATTTACGTTCCCCTATTTGATTGATTAACTTGGGGTTGTTGTGGTATAGGTTGATATTGTGTATGTTTTTGGTTTATGATTCAAAATCACCTCATTGATTTTCATATCTGGATTTGAACTTATAAAAATCTTGACTTTATGTCAAATTTTAAAATATTGACAAGTGGTGAAGTCTTTCGATTAGACATGTTTTATTGAGAATAAAATATCTAATCTATTAAAGTATTTTATTGAATGATTTATATTTTATGATAATTCTTGGTGCAACTTTTTTTATTTCAACTTGATTTTATGTGTAAAAAGCGACACACAACCATGGTAATTTATTAGTTCTTATAGAATTCTTAGTTATAGTAATTCATTGATTTAGTTTTATAATATATGAATATTTTGATTTTTCTTTTCATTGAAATAAATGTATAATTTATAAAATCATAAAGATTAATTGACTAATTTTGCTCAACTATAGATACTGAGTTATAATTGACTCATAAAAGCGTGCGCGCGCATTTAATTACACTATCTAAGAGTTGTTACACAATTCAAAAATATTATATTTTAAAAAACTCATTTGTTAAAATCGTATACACGTATCATCAAATAATTCAGGAATCCTGCCATTCCTACTTGACGAAGCCTTTATTCAGGAAAAAAAACACAAATAAAAAAGAAAAAAATATTATTCTAATTAAAAAAAAAAGAATACACGTATCATCAAATAATAATCCAGAATAGCAGATGTCATAAGAAACTAATCTAATAGTTGTTATTATTATTATTTTTTACGAATACTCGTATCAATGCAAATAAAGCCTATGCCGATATTTCTTTTTAATGGTCCTGTATCAACATTTCATCTAATTAAGATATTTTTTAAAAAAAAAAGATATTTACATTTACTTTGAAAAAATTATCAATATTATTTTGGAATCGAGTATCATTTCATTGTATTAAAGATGGATGAAGATATGATCTGTTCATAGATGGAATAATGGATCACTGGACAAGGGATGATTATTAAATAAACTGATGACTTGATTAATTTAACTCTTAACCCATTCGATTCTTCCAGTAACAGTTCAACACATAGTCAAGGAAGTTGCTACTAGCTCCAGAATACAAACCTTACAATTTTCCCACGAGATTCATGGAAAAGATTCAAGTATCTACGTTAATTTGCAGTATTTAATTCTTGTCCTGGAGACAATGAACACGAAAGTCAGCACAGAACTTAAGACAAAGGGAGGTGTCCTGTCCTATGTAACTTTCTTGCACTAGATTTGCCTTAATGGACATATTAACAACTGTAGATGTTAGAGAAGAAATAAAGAAAAGTCAGCAGAGAGAAATTAATGAGATGAACCGGCCAGGGAAGGAGACGGTGCTTGCAATAAAAGACAAGGGGCGGGACACGGTGTCAGCTGACAAAGTATAGAAAAAGAGAAAAATATGAAGGAGAGGGGACGGAGATTGCCACGGCAGAGAGGGTAAAAGCAAGGTGCATAGGCAATCAAAGCACACATAGAAGAAATCGGCCAGCAAAGTGGCAAGTATCGCCAATACAGAAAACAAATGAGAAAAACACGGACCCCATATGGCTTTCAGCTTCTAATTATCAAGAGAATGAAGAAATACAAATAGTACCGCCACTACTACCTTTCTCCTCCCTACTATTCAGAGAAACACACTCACACATTCACGGAGATAGAAAGAAAGAAAGAGCAGTTTTAGCTTGTGTGATGCACAAGAAGTAGCGCAACAAACCGGCATCTCCATCTGGTATTCCTCCCCCGTTGCACTTCAATTTCAAACGTTACATTGCAATTTGAGCAAACCAATGTTTGTTACGCACCGAGGGCGTGGCGTGGCGGTGGTGGAAGAAACGGATCAAAAATTTAAGAAGAGCAAAATCAGTAATGGTATCACAATATTCATTGCATAGGTGGACACGGGACACCTGATTGTTAACTTTGTTATTTGTCTTCTTCTAGACTGTGTTGTCAGCCAGTCACAAGCAGGGGCAAGGCCAGGGCCTTTTTCTCTTTCTCATTTTTACTTACATCAATCTTGTTTTTAGCGAAAATGAGAAAGGGGGAGACGGGTAAGAAGAGGAGTGTCGCTGGCGAAGCAAAGACGTCAGGAAGTCATGAGGTTGGAGTACTTGAGACCACAAAATGGGTCAAAAATGGCTTGCCTCCTCCTCCTCACAACCCCCAAGGTTTTTTTTTCCCTCCAAATTTTCCCATTTTCTACTTTTATTTCTTATTACCATCCTTATTTTGTTATACATTGTGAAATATTTAGATGGTGTTTTCTGTAGACATAGAGAGAGCATAAATTTTCTTTAATGTTTCAGTATGTTTTTCTTTCTTATTTCACTCCTTTTTTTTTATATATAAAAAAGAAAGTTTGTTATGTCTCTTCATTCAACCATAATTGGGAACCTGAAATGATATTTTTTTAATTTTGGGATATGTGAATTTAATTTCGTAGTTGATCTTTTTTAATCTTTATATATTCATGATGTCTCAGAAAATAAAAACGATCTATATACTGAACTGTGGTATGCATGCGCCGGTCCTCTAGTTTATGTACCGCGAGTTGGTGACAAGGTTTTCTACTTCCCACAGGGTCACCTGGAACAGGTTCTACCTTTTTCTGTTTAATTGCTTTTTTTTTTTCTTTCTGGAATTTATCTGTCACTTGATTTTTTTGCACATTTCAATGGTGTGTGTGTGTGTGTGTGTGTGATGAAGAAACAAGATTTTATTCCATTTTGTTTCGTACGAGAATTATTGCCTTGAATTGTTTCCATCAACGAGTGTGAATTTAAAAGAAACAAGACAAGATTACTTCTACTGGATTCCCAAAATGTTTTAATGCATTACAAGATGGTTCTGAATTCGTTTGTAATACCCACACAGAAGTTTAGAAAACTAAATGTTAATTTTATTTGCCATGTACGTTTCATTTTATATGGTGTTCTGTAATCTGCTACAGGTTGCTGCATTCTTGAATGAAGATAGTAAGACGGCAATGCCCATCTACGATTTACCTTACAAGATCCTCTGCAAGGTCGTCCATGTTCAACTTAAGGTATGCCACATTCAGGGCATTGTTTGTTTGTTTTATTTATTTGGAATGATGTGTGTGAATTATATGGTCTGAGAATCAGATAGGTTAAAAATTTGTTGCATTTTGTGAAGTTATGGAGTCTTGTAGTGTTCTAAGTGTTTATTGTCATCTTGCAGGCTGAAGCTAAAACAGATGAGGTGTTTGCCCACATAACTTTGCTTCCAGTAGCAGAGGTTAGCTAGCTGCTGATATTGTGATCCAATCTGCAATATGTTATGTTCATAAATGAGTGGATTCATTTGGTTTTTCGACGATGGTATTTCTATTTATATTCAGATCTTATTGATTAGTTAATATACATGACTGTACTCATTTTCTTGACAATGGAAAATCAGGAAATAAAATTTGTCCATTAAACTTCCATGGAGATGCCCGAATAATTTTCCTAAACCTTGTTTATAAATGTTTTGTTATTTACCTCAGCTATCACAATTTTTATGTGTTGTTTGCCTGCAGGGAGATGAGCTAAGCTCAAACAAGGATGGAGAGTCCCTTCTGTTGCATAGAAAAACTCGTGTGCTATCCTTTACCAAGAAACTTACTCCATCTGACACAAGCACACAAGGTGGATTCTCTGTTCCAAAGCGACATGCAGAAGAGTCCCTTCCACCTTTGGTTAGTATCCTTACAGTGATTTATTTAAGCAATCAACAACATCAAATCATACTGTACAGTCTGAACCCGTTGAGCTGTCATTTTTACTCATTAAACTACACATGATTTTCTTAGATAACTTCTTTGTGTTAGGCAGATGGGGATCAATTCCCCTATTGAATAATTGCAATTTGCCAACCTATGATGAACTATTTGTACAAGGAGATTTTGTATTCACATGTTATAGTGGTGGTGCAGGACAAGTCTCAGCAACCCCCAGCACAGGAACTTCTCGCCAAAGACTTGCATGGTTCTGAATGGCGCTTTAGACATATCTATAGAGGTAAATCCTACTTAACTATAGATCTCGAAACATCTAGGCCTGCAATAATTCATATGTACTTCTATTTGTCAATGCAGTGTTCAGGGACATGCATGATCATGTGAGCTTATTTGTGTGTGAAAAAGGAAGCATAGCTTCTTCTTTTTTTTTCTTTTTTTTTTATCTTATGTCCATATTATCATGTTCATATGGATGAAGTGTTTTTCTTTCAAGATTCAAAATGTTCTTCTGTTTCTACATAATGCTGAGGGAAAAGAAAAGGAAAATGTATTTAGCTTTCAAAATGAAATGACAATAGGCTCACTTCAATTCCTGTGTAATAGTCCACAATGAATTAACACCAATAAAAAATTTATCATATGAATCTCTAATGTTTTGTGGAAAATATTTCTTTTTAACCTTTGTTTTTGCCTGAATCATTGTAGGCCAACCAAAGAGGCATTTGCTTACTGGTGGTTGGAGCACATTTATCTCTTCAAAAAGGGTTGTTGCTGGGGATTCTTTTATCTTCCTTCGGTAATCTCTCTCTCTCTCTCTCTCATTGGTGTTTGTGTGTCAAAGGATTTGACATTTACTTAAATAATCTTTTTATAACTGATGTTTTCATGTATCCACTAAGCACTGCCTTCAGTGACTAACAATGATAAATTTTGAGGCTATAAGTCCTGTTTTGTATCTATATTAATTTTAGAGTAATTGTAATATGTTACAGGTTCCAGTTTTATTGATATCTCTTGATTTGTCAGATGAATAACAATATTTGTTTTCAGAGGCGAATCTGGAGAACTTCGGGTTGGGGTCCGTCGAGCAATGAAACTAGAGAACAATTTATCAGCGAATGTCGTAACTGCCCATAGCATGCAACTTGGAATACTTTCCAGTGCTTCCCATGCCATTTCTACTGGAAGCATTTTTACAATCTTCTTCCATCCTTGGTGAGTAATAGTTACGTGATGATTTATGAAGTCTTTAGAAATGGGTCGTTGACTCTAGCAGTTGGAATGGGCTTGCTATGTTTTTATGATTTGAGAAAAGAACTTTTTATCTCTTTTTCAGGACAAGTCCTGCTGAATTTATCATTCCATTTGATCAATACATGAAGTCAGCTGAAATTGAGTACTCCATTGGGACAAGATTCATCATGCAGTTTGAAGGAGAGGAATGCACAGAACAGAGGTGCCAAAACTTTTGGAACATTTTGCACTCTTTAACATATTTGAAAATCTTAGGATTCCTGGATCTGCCAACTGTTAATGGCATTTTATCTGTTATCTGTGATGAATTTGGAAGAACAGCTTAGCTATTCAATATTACTGTGATTTCACATTCTATAAACAGTAAATACGTGACAACAATGCACAGTTATGGCATATAATTCCTTCCTTTTGTCATCAGTACCTTTAGGATCGAAAGATGTGAGGGCACTGTAGTTGGTGCTGAAGATGTTGATCATATTCGGTGGCCCAACTCAGAATGGAGGATTCTCAAGGTAACAAGCCATTTTCTATGATTTAAATACATTATCTAGCCTCTTAAATAGATTCCAATTTTTTTACTATTTAATAATCTTGAGCCTTTATAGGTAAAATGGGATGCTGCTTCAGATGCATTCGTGCATCCAGAACGTGTTTCTCCCTGGAACATTGAGCCTATAGAACCTATAAGAAAGAAGCATGCTTCTCTTGTACATCAAGGAAAGAAGGCATGTATAGCAGACAAATCACTGCCTAGGTTTCTTATCTCTGTCAAGGATGGTCAGTTGCTATTTATCCATGGCTTCTCCTAATAATAGAAAATTGGAAGTAAAGTGTTTGCTTCTGCAATTTATGTTCTGAAATTCCTTTTTACTATCAGGCTTATTGCATAGTTCAGTTGAGTATGCAAATCGAAGCCACTTAAAGGTCTTCCAAGGTCAAGTAGATAGGGATACGGGTGCTAATAAATTTGGTGCATTTAAACAGCCTACAATAGCACATTTGCTTTCCCCTCCAAATCCTGAATGGAACTTCTCACCAATCGGAAAAGATAATCAGGAGCAGTTTTGGATGCATGGCCCCGTTTATCCGTGTCCCAGCAGTACAGTATCATTTCCTGGTGGAAACATAGCAAGGCTGGGTAATCCTAATAGCTGGTGCTCCACACCTAGCTCTTATGGAGTCCATGATAATGCTGTTGGAAGCAGAAGCTTGTCAGTTCCATTTGTCTCTCACAATTCTGGGTCTCAGAAGTGGAGAGGTTTTGAACTGAAGCATGCAAACGAAGTTCCACTTGCTGCCCCGCACAGTGGTGGCAGCAGTTATATGCTTTTCGGTGTCAATTTAGAAAATAATCCACCGGAGCTCCCTTCACCACAAGTTGCCACTTCTGTTGTGCTTGAAAATCACAATTATGTTCCCCTAACATCTCAGTCGAGTGTTTCAGAGCCATCAAAGAGTACATCAGGTGTTAATTCTGATAAACAATGCAGGAACTGTTCCTCGGCTGCTATTCCTAGTTGCACAAAGGTATTCTATTGTCTCTAGTTTTTTTCTTTCTTTTGTTTTAGGAAGTAGACCTTTTGAATTGCATTTTTAGAGGAGCTGCATACATTAAGGCTTAATTTGGTAATGCTGTTTGTTTTTGCTGTAGTTGTGGCTTTTGGAATGTGTTTGGGAAAAATTATTGTTAAAAAGTGGTGCACAACTAAAATGAAAAAAAATTAAACTTTAATAAAAAATAATGAAAATATTATGTTGTAGCTAAAAAATTAACATGTTTTTGTTATTTTCAAGCATTTGTTATTTTTTTCATCAAGTGTTAAAAAAAAAGGCACATGCATGCTATTTCTTATTTATTTTACCCCAGATTTTTTTTTTAATATAATCTTAGAATGCATGTCAAGATTTAATAGGATAACATCAGAAATTAAAAAAAAAATAATTTGAATAGAGGATAATAATTGTACTTCCATTCTCCTCAAGACCCATCATGCTACAAACCAAGTAATAAATGGACAAACAATTTAAAATATATTAAAAAAACATTTGTGTTCAGAATTGTCCATTGCATAAGCATCAAATTGATGCTTGGTTCTAGATGTAGTTAAAAGTGTGTGGTGAGAGCTCTCTTTTTTATTTTTTATTAAACACTTTTGGTATTGTGGTGGGAGTAAAAGTTGTTGGGTTTCTCTAAACACATATATACAGTAGAAACAATAAATTTAAATTTTTTTAGGAGTCCCAAAGATCCCGTTAGACGTATCTAAAGTAGTTTAGACTTTATGTGAATATTACCTGAAGATTATATGTTCTTTTCGGCTTTGAATATTTACTTTAAGATTGGGTTGTCGCAAACCACAAACTGTCCAAATATCCAGTCTCTAATGGTAATTCACACAACCATCAATGAGAAATCTCCTAAACTCTTTTAGAAGAGAGAAATTGCTATACTTTTGAGTGCTAACTCTTTTATGTTTTAGGTGTTTATGTACTGTACTCTAGTCACATTAGAAAATACGAGGTATGACATTCTATTTATGGAGAAATTTAAAAACCCTATAAATAACAAAATACCATATTTCCCATTCAATAATATTACATATATTATTTTAAAATAATTTTATAAATTTATTCGATCAAGTCCATATTTGATTTTTTTCTAGGTCTAGAATTGTAATCATCTTTATTAATTATACTCTAGTCTTCAATTTTTAAAATGTATTTACAATTAAGTCACACTTGATTAGTCATCCCATTTTAATTTTTGACCAATGATTATTTTGTATGTGATCCATTAGATTTCCTAATAAGTTGATCAAAATATAAATTATAATCTTAAATAAAATAAGATTAAATAATTTAATTTATTATCAATTCAACAATTGATTGACTTATATTAGAAGATCAAATACAATATTTAGCAACCTGTCATGATCTTCTAAATATTAAGAAAGTCACAAGTGGTTTGACTTAACTTTTCGGTGACTATTTTCTTAGTGTAATTATTATCCCTTCATCATGAATGTTCTGATTTAGTTATTATAGTATGAAATATGTGTGATTTGTTAAATCATGTTAGTTTTCAACACTATAATAATTGATTATTTGAATAAGATTTAAAACTCTTTTTAAGATTTTATTCCACCTTGGCCATGAATTTCATAATCAATACTATTTGAGAATAGATGAAATATTTTCTCTAATTTACCTAGGATGATGAATCCTCTCTTGATTACTCAAATACTTTTATATAGTTTATGTTATACCCAATATCTTTTCATTTGCTACCCTTGATTAGGATAAAATGTGATCATGATCAAAATATAATACTCCATATATAAGATAACTTAGTGATCTCAAGTCTAAGGATCACTTACACAACTATTACGTGATCCTTTTCATAGACATGTGATTTCTTCATATGGAACTCTCTTGTGGACCAATTCAATTTACATGTCATTTAACAAGTACTTGCATATTAGTTTTAGGTATCCCACATATCTCAGTTTATGAGAGCAGCTGATTTCTTCCATAAAGGAACATAATATACATTGGTCTTAACAACTTTAATTAATGTCCAATTTTAATAGAACACTGACTAGGAATATTTAGGAATAATGTTTTGATGCAATATAAATCTCATAATTATAACAATTTTATATCTTTTCTTTCTATAATTTCTCTAATAAAATAGAATCACCTAAATAAATGATGCGAACCTCGTTATTACATGGTCATGCAATTCACAATTAAGATTGAGATCTGATCTCGAAAAGCTGAAAGAGGTTTGATAGGAGTGTGACATAATGAAAACTTGTCCTAAGACACCAACACTATTGGAATGAAGTTGAATGACGTCACGAAGCTAGCTAGTTAATCTTCGATAAGTCAAATTTAGGTTTTTCAAGAACCAAAGAATGCAAGAATTTCTCTCCGATGTTAAAACTGAAAAGTTCAGATGTATTATTCATCAAAGTGTTTTATTTTTTAAAACAAATTTAGGCTTTACATGTGTTTAAAAACCTTAACGGATCTACCCTTGTGGGTTGAATTGATCCACTTACAAAAACTAACCTAAAACTTTTACTAGCAATTCCAAACCCTAATCCAAACAAATCTTAGATCTTAGTTTAAAACCAAAGTATTAATTAAGCTTAAACATAGAAATAATAATGAAAACAACAAGTTTGGGTGGTAACTTGTTGAAGCCGCATGTAATAGAAAGAAAAACAAGATAAAATATCTTAATTTCATAGCTTAAATAACTTTTGGCTGAGATCCACCTTTCTAGATACTCTAGGATTGCTTAGTCAACTTTTAAAGTCCTTTAGATGCTAGGAAATCTGATCTAAATAAAAATATTCTTAGAAATTAATTCTTCTTGCTTTTCTTCCTTGACTAGGAGAATCAAATCTTTAGTATTAAATAATCCTTCCAAGTTTAGGATTTAGATCTTACAGCTCTCTTTAGTTTCCTTGCATGACTAGAAAACTTCTTTCTTTGTTGCTAAATATTCTCCTAAATAATAGGGGCAATAATGAATGAATTTCCCTTTCAATTCTAGGATAATATTTTGCTGATCCTTGTACGAAAAACATCCTAACATCTTA
>Ga0307517_10004005_pt1 | contig 22807 bp, 36 predicted proteins | sample 23_EM_MG_FD_194515 | JGI IMG/M metagenome (GOLD analysis project Ga0307517, IMG submission 194515) | Populus trichocarpa ectomycorrhiza microbial communities from riparian zone in the Pacific Northwest, United States - 23_EM | ecosystem: Host-associated > Plants > Roots > Unclassified | place...
AGAGCGAGGTAGTATGTGATAGCACAGGAAGAACTAGGAAGATCACATATTAGAAAACTCTGAAGAGAAGTGATGGTGACGGTGAGAATCTCACTTGGAGGTAGTGTCTGAGCCGGCAATGAGTTGCGTGAGTGCCTCGGCAGTGAGTTCCGGGGGACCCATAGGCTTTCCCTCATCGTCTTTGGACCCCTGAAGTTTACTTAGGAGGTCCACCCGATCCGTGGTGGACTTAAGGCGTTTGGAGATAGCAGCAATAGCGAGTCCAGTGAGGTTCGCCGTTGCAATGCTTCCACTACGATACCAGGGATGGAATTTCTTGAAAAGAGGCCGGACCCATGGCGGAAGAACACCCATTGAAGCGGAGTAATCCCCGCGGTCATTCAAGATTTTGACGGCAGGGAAATATTCGACGTCAACCTCCACTTTCTCGTCCCCATAAGTGGCCAGTGCGTTGGACTGAGACCTGGCTACAGGGGCGGCGTCCTTTGCAGCCTTGAGCATACCGAAGGGGGAACCGAAGGAGAGGTCGCCGATGACGTCAAACGCGAGGTAGTTGTACCCTAATGATGGGCAGCGAACGAGATCAGCATACGGACCGGAAGCCCAAGCAGAATGGGGTCGGCTCACACGGAAGGCAATCAAACCAGACCCATCCAGCTTTTCCAAACCATCCGTCACCTTCGTTACCCGAGAGGCCCTTCTTTCCGCCTTCGGCAAGTCTGTCCCACTGTCCGAGCAAATCCCCGATATGTTGACGGATATAAGGTTCGAACTCCAACACACTCTTGAGCGAGAAGATGTGAGAAACAATCTTGCGCTTTCTTGCATGCTGGGCACGGTCACGAGTGTTGAAGAGGCCTCTGTTGATGGCCACGAATGCGTCGTAGAAGTCGCTCTTCAAGGATCCGTTCCCATGGGCATAGACGATTTGGAGGGCGTCTGGGTCGGCGATGGACACGTGATTTGGAGCGAGGCGTACGAAGGGTCCTGTGGAAAGAGGGAAGGGCGTGGTCGGTTCATGGGGGTGACGCGAGCTGTTGTGTGAGGGGTGCACTCACCGTACTTCTTGTGCAGTTCGTGAACGACCTCCGACCTGTGGCCTCTAGCAGCCACCCGGGCCAACCAAGCGTCCGAATATTTGGCGAGCCAAGGTCCGGGAATGAATCGTATTCCGCGTGTGTCGACCACGTATGGCACCAGGTGCACCGCTAAAACGAGCAATGCGCCTGCGGAGAGGACGGTCGTCAAGTAGACGTTATCGGGGGCGAGAGACGGTAAAGACATGATGAGGGGAGTCGACGAAGAACTCCCTCTCCATTTATATCATTCGGCTCTACACACTAACCGGATCATACTAGGTCAGGAGACACTGGAAGGCTCGCAGGGGTCCTTGGCTGCTGCTATTCGCAGAAAAGAATTAGATCTTGGATCCAAACCCGTTTCTATCGGGTAGCTTGGGGTTTGGAGCCTGCCTGCAGAACGCCATCCCCTCCATCTCAGTCGCACCGGAGGTCGGACGTCCGATCGAGGTGCATTCCGCGCGTGCATGAGGGTGAAGATCATATCACACATGGTCCATGGTTTTTCGGTTCTTGCGCATGGGTAAAAGGTTGGCCGGATTCGGTTCCGTGTGGAAAGAAATAGAAATACACCTCATCTGCTCGACTAACACAAGGATCGCTCACCGGGCCACAACCGCTCGCGTTTGACCCGGTATGCTGCTTTCTTCTGACACTTCATTTTGGCATAACTTTTTTTCGTTATATAAGAACACCGGGGTGGCCAACTATTTCCGGGTCTGCGATAAAACGGGTCGAACTTAAAGAGGAAAAACTGCCGCAGAGGGGAGCGGAAGTATAGTATTTAAGTATCACGCCCAATCAATAGCGCTCCGATGGACCTCCGTCCGCCGTTTTGACCGTAGGAGTATCTCTGTGGGTTCGAAAACCGATTGCACTCGCAGCTAACCTAACCCAGTCCTCCGGGATTCAGAAAGTCGTAGTCCATCGAAACAGCCGAAAAGAACATTGGGGCCAGATACCCCCCTCTTAATCACAAACGGGTCAAGGAAGACCATCCTTGGCAAACGATGATCCATTGCTGCAACGAGTATAGATGCAGAAGGAACTCATAGAAAGCCAGCGGAACGGAAAGGGAACTATACCTTTCAAGCCGTTTCTTCGTAACCAGATCAGGAAGAATGGCGTTCAGACGCCGAGGTCATCGATCGAGTTTGTGGGGTGTGCGGGGAGCGCCAACGCGCAAACATGACCCTCAGCTTCTACTCAGTGTCACCTATGGCATATCAACGAACTTCCCGGGCGATGAATGATCAGGGAGGAACGGTTCTGAGACCAAGGAGAATTGGTAATGCTCTCGTGGATTATACACCTAGTGAAGTCCAAAAGGGAGCGACTTCAAATGAATGAGTTGTGATCAGGTATGAACGGAGGATTGGCGCCGCCCTAACCTTCATGTCGCAAGTGATACGTATGCTCATGTCCCTGGAAGTAGGTTTTCCCTTCCATTGAGTTTGGGTAGATTGAGCTGTATAGTCGGGATAGTGAGCGTTGACATCCGGCCATACCGGGTCAGAAGTACTCGATGGTTGGGAGGAAAACGCAGAAATGTCACGAGGACCGACGTCATGATTGCAGATAGAGATTTTCGAAAAGTTTATAGGAGAACACCGAGGGGAGAACACGGGCGGAGAAACCTATGATTGGTGCCGCAAGGAAATGCGTTGAACGCTCCGTCGTCATTAATACCACTTCCTAATCATGGGTGTTGGTAAGAGCATCAAGGGCCTCCGCGCCGCGGGGAGGACTCGGGGGTCATTCGTGTTATGAAGGGCAAGAGAACGTTAGGGCAGGGAATTGTCTGGACGGAGCGGTGACATCAACCAGGAAGGTGTACAGGAGTGGGCGGTACTCATCGTCAGCTATGAACGTCAAACCCAGAATCACTAAACTGTCCAACTCCCGACCAAGTCCTCGTATGGCGTCTTGTTCGTGGGATAGGGAAAAGTGGTGAAATATCATTGGTTGTATTAAGGCCAGCTGAATAATGTGCAACTCACGAAAACATGGAAACGTCCCGTGCAAGAAAGTGGTGTGAGGTCTTCATATCCAGGCCAGGGTAAGAGGATCTGACCACAGGTGAAACGGCGGAGAATCATCTCTACATACTGTAGAAAAATGGAGTCGAAATTCGATGCGTACAGAACGCACCTGTGCGTAGGTACAGACTCCATCTTCCTTACTCTACCATCATCCTCTCGGTGTGCAATCCTTCCCCGTAGGCCATACTCTCAAAAATAACTTGTCGCCAGAGACCGATCGTGAATTCGACGGCCTCTTCTTCGAGAACCTGACGAGCGTCGTGTCAGCGGATGGATCTGGCATGGATCAGGGTTGCAACTCACGGGCTCAAGACCCTCAACAAGTTTATGGGGACCCTTGTGGTCTTTTAAGTGTTCCACCACGAACATGACAAGGTCGTCGTCATCCAACTCTCCAAGGTGCTTAGTCATTAGGCGCTTGATTAACGGTTCCAGCTTCCTGTCAATCATCCCCTAACCCTCTGTCAGTATCACAGTGATCGACAAGGACGGATGATATGCTCACATCGGAAAGACCATCCCATCTAACCTTGCCCTTGAACAGGGCTTCCTTCTCTGTTGGTACACTCGCAGCAATCTTCTCCAGCCTCTCCTTCGCTTTCTCTCCCCCTTCAGCGAGGTCAAGTTTCATCAACGGCGCTTTCCTCTTTCTGACACCCTCCTCCTCTTCTTCCTCTGCGCCAAACACCAACGTCTTCTCCTTTGCAGCGGTTTCAGCTTTGGCGTTGGGGACGGGAGCCAACGAGACATTCAGGCGGACGGGAGCACCGTCATCTAATAACATTCCAGCCTTTCGTTGCTCGTCTTGAAGGGCCTGCATTTCGTCCATTTGCCTGGCGAGGAAGAGCTCTGACTCCTGACGAAGGTTCTCTGCTTCCCTCTCTTCAAACACCCGGGATTCGTTATCAGCAGTTTCTTCGGTGGTGACCCTACGGACCCGCATCGTACGCCAACGAGGCCTGTTAATAGTTCACTCAATATTGTGAACGAACGACGAGCTTGGTAGCGTACCTATCGGTGTAAAAGAGTTCGTCGCTCTCGTCGTCATCCCAGATGTCAAGACGCGATCGCATCTCAGTCCTGTCCCGGTTCTCAGCCTCTTTGATCGCTCGTTCCCTTGCCAAAGTGCGCTCCAGAGTCTGAATCCTGACGCGTTCCCGGGGCTCGTAACGACGCTCCCTCTGTTGACGGCGGGCGGAAGAGGTGGGATAAGTGGTTAGCGACATTCAAAGAGCGGTAGACGTGGGATACTGGTTAGTGAACAGATATAACAGGAAACTCACATCTCTGAACGAGGCCTCCTCGTCCCTCCTTCTCGTTTCTTTCCTTTCAGCCTCCAGCTCCTCGTCGGTCTTATTCGTCTTCCCGGCTAAACTCCTCTCATCCGGTACAGGACTCTCCCTAGCCTTGACAAACCCAACCGGCTTGTCATAAGACTGCGGCCCCTTGCCCACCGCCTTCCCAGGCTGCGGAGACCCCTGTATTTGGTTCTGAGGCTTGCCCCACTCTCTCATTTTAGGACCGCTAGGAGCCCCCAAGACAGGCATACCTTGTTTCAGGTCCCGCATCTTCTCTCGCTCGCGCTTTGCAGAACGTTCTCGGAATTGGGCGATCTCGGTCATGACCAGACCTCGTTGGGTTTCAGGTAAGTCCGCTTCTTGGAGGTCATGCAAATGGGGAGGGATAACGTATTTTTCTTTATCAAGGAGGCCCCTTTGAGCTGCCTCCAGGGATGTCTTGTTGATGTCCGCCACAAGTGTCTGAACCTTCGTCCGACAGACTTGGAGTAATTGTTCATCGGCCTAAGCTAAATTTAGTGAACACTCTGATATCCATAGTTATAAACGCACATCTGTCTTCATTTTTTGAGTCTGATATGCGTCCAAGAATGCTTTATTCTTCTCATCGACCTTGACCTGGGGGAGATGATTAAGCAAAAAAAAAAAGTACCACAAACTCGACTGTAGTACTCGCCAGTAGCTTTTTGTTGACGCACCCGTCCTCCAGAGCCGGTAGCTCAACTCCGTTCAGAAGTTCCAGAGCCCGCAACGCACCGTCAGGGTCCTGAAAATCACAAAAACCAAATCCTTGGGGTTTCCCGGCTGGCGTTATCAGCCGTTTCAGAGGTTGCGTGGAACCGCAAGCCTAATCATATAGTCGTCAGTCTGTGTGGCCACGGTATGGCTAGCTATCCGCCGCTCACGTTCAGAAGATCGTTCAGAAAGGCGTCGCTAATTCCACCAGAGATCGAACCGACGAATACTGGCACGACTTTTGGGGGTTGAGAGAACTGTTGGTGGTGTACCATTTGCTGCTGGTGCGCCAACGCACCCATCGAGGGGCCCTGACCAAACGAAGGCATGGTTTGTCGCATACCGAGACCCAGGCGGTTGGGAGCTGGATGCATTTTGTTGCGTTCGTCGTTCTAGGTAACTCTTGGCTAGTTGTCGGTTTGTGAGGAACTGTTTCTGAACTGGGAAAAGGCGGGGGTGGTACACCGTAAACACGCCGACTGGAACGCGGAATGGGAGAGAGCAGGTAAGCGACTGTGACAGTCACGCCGTAACCGTCCCGTGATGCAGACGCGTCTGATAAGATTGACGCCCAAGGTTACAGGACGACGAAGAATGGACATGTAACATAACGCAAGGGTTGAGGGAAATAGGTAAATACACGATGAACTGACAACACTATATTAGATATTGTTCGTGGACTTTGGGGGCACCAAAGAACATTGGGAGCGGGTAGAAAAGAACTCAGCGTGCGACCAACGCTGTGCCGGATGTGTAGAGCTAGAGGGCTCGTCAGGGGCAGTAGAACCACAAAACCGGAACACCTACTAGAGATAATCAAGCAAAGATCATAGGTGGGCGAAGAACGCGCGGCAGCGGCTCACCGCCCTTCTTGTTCTTACCGTCCTTCTTCCCAGTGTCTTTAGACTTCGAACCATTCTTCGGGCTTTTGGGGGGAATTTCTGGTACCAGTGTGGTAGTAGACAACCCAGAGATACAATCAGAAGCGGCAATTGTCGTGGATGATATGATAGAGGTGTTATCAGAGGACTCGGAGTGAGACTGCATAATGGGAACCTGGGGGAGGAATTGCAGAGAGGACTACGCGTTTTATACCGAAAATGTGCGTAGCATATGGAGACGGGGGTTCTCGGTCAGATGTACGTCTCACTACGCTCTGGGAATAATAATACTGGATGCAGAGGGCCGCGAACGGTCGCACGGGGAATATTTTATGTATTAACCTGCGGTTTCGATGGGGTCTTCCGTCATTCTTCGAGACCATTTCAGGGTAATTCTACCGCAAGCCGCAGCATCCCATTGGGAGGGTAGTAACGGGGTATTTCTGTGGAATAAATGATGATTTTTTGCTGAAGTTTGCTGAAGTTTGAATCAGCGTCCAGAGCGCAAGGCGGCGGGTCGAGGGGTGTGAAGTACAATCATGTGCTAGCAAATGAGAGCAGCTCCCGTCCATTTCATCATCTTAATTTCAAGGGATTTCCCGTGAAAGAACTGGTTCGAACTTGGGTGTAAAATCAACAGTTTTTCGGCGGAAAAATACCTCATTTCCCCGGTGCGTGAAAGCCGTCCCTCAATGAGCCCCGGCTGCCGTGAGATAACGATAGTGTCATTTCTAGAAAGCATTCGGGACATGGCCCGAAATATCTTTACAAGAATAGTTCATGGGCTACCGTGGAAGAGACACCCAAATCAAGTGGCGTCAGGACAACGGAGATTATCAAAGCCTGAACCAAACGGAATACACCCCACAACACGCCCGAGGGAATGATTCTTCCCTTCAAATGGTACAGGTACGTACAGGTATGGACGACGAAGAATACAGGTGGGAAATGACACAAGGGATGCGGGGGGGGGGACTAATAAACACGCGATGAATTGATGACACTCCATTGAGTACCATTCGTGGCTTCCCGAGGCGATGTACAGGGTAGGTAATCAAGACACAACGAACGCTACATCAGCACTCTCGGAGGACTGGAGAGAGGCATGGGGGGATGTAGCTAGAAGGCCCGTCAGCAGCAGCAGGATAAAGCAACAAGGTCGGAATGCCTACCGAACATAATTAAGCAAAGATCATCTGCGGACGAGGAACACGCGGAATCTGTTCTCCTTCCTTTTTCTTCTTATCCTTCTTATCCTTAGTCTTCGAGCTCCTCTTTGACACTTTGGAGGAGTTCTCGGGAACAAGCGTGATGGTAGACGACCCAGCAGCATGATCAGAAGGAACAATTGTCGAAGACGACATAATGGAGACATTGAAAGGTGACTTGGAGTGAGACTGCATGATTGTGGTTTGGAGGAAAGCGATCACTGAGCTTCTCGAGAAGAAGGCTGTAGGTTTTATACCAGAAGCGTGCACAGCATGTAGGAGCAAGGGTTCAAGCGTCCACGGTGGGGCGCGCGTCTATGCCGCCACCCTCGGGTGGATTGAGATAAGGGTAACGAGTTGAGGGAGCCTGGAGGATGCTTTGAACTATTGCATATGGAAGCGGATCAATTCCCCCGGTCCTACCGAACAAACAGTTGGAGCGAAGACACATCTCGAGTCACATAAAGTCATCCTCCATCTCCCGGACGGATTTTCTCGGTACACCTTCCTCATCTTCACCCGTGAATAGTGTGTCGTAAGACCTCGCTGCTTTTTCGGCCTTACGTTGCTCAACAAGCTCCGCTTCGGCCTTTTTCTAAAGGTCCAGGCCTGACTTTCAGTGACTCTCTTCAACACAACTATCAACGGACCTGTGCTGCGGCTGCGGTTCTTTTGACCGCGTTCTCCCTCTTGATGCGTTCCTGGCGTTCCTGCTCGTGATCCACCTGACGCTCGACCTTCGTCTTATTCAGACGATTGACGATGGGGTTCTCTCGTTTCTGGATGTACACTGTCCACCCCGTTTGATAGCACTTCAACAGGAGCTGAATCATGACAACGTACCTTTTTTCACCTATCATCTTGTGAGTTCCAACCGTGCCACATCCAATCGGGGTGAATTACTGACCTTCTTGTCGTTGTGAAAGGACACCTGCCCGATCGCCATGTCTCCAGTTTTCTGAGGGTAAGAGTTCATGGATCGGATCAACTCTATACCAAGGGGCGACCTATTACCTTCAGGTTATCCGCCGGCGTGTAGATGATGGTGATATCATCCTTCTTATTCCCTGATCGCATGCAGTCATAAGGCTGATCAAATTGTGGGTGACGAGAGTGACCTTACCTTCAATGGAGTTTGCCTTCACCAACTGAGCACAGTCAACAAGCAACGGCTCGGGAATACAATCCCAGGTCATATCGTCAGGCATCCGCAAGTACACGTGCGCCGATGAGAGTTTATCCACGTGGAACCAAACGTCCTGTGGCCAAGCAAACTTTATCAAGTCCTCATCTAAACTCGATCATAGAACAGTTACAGATGGCGTTCGGCGCGGAGAGGCGAAACGCACTTTCATGTTTGTCTTTCCCCATGTAGATCACTACCGCGGGGTTGTGAACTGCGGAAAAAGACGGGATGTATGTTAAGGATACGAGGAATACGGTTGTTGGGAGAACGCCACCTGCCGAAGAGAAAAAAAGGACCATGATCGTACTGGTCAACAGAGACGTAGCGCCCGTGGGAACATTTCCTGCCGGGCCGACCTGGGACAATTCCTGACATGGACACGCCACCGTCAAGGCTTGGCGCCAGTTCCTGTTCACTCAATCCTTGCGATGTTCTGATGCTGCCAGATTCTGTAATTACTTGTACTTTCGGATAAACTACAGGCCTCAGGACGTCTGAGCCTACTACTACTACGCCTAGAGCGGCCCAGATAACGTGGGTCCAGATGCCCCAGTGACTTTCTCAATGAAAATCCCGGAATAAAGCAGACCCTCAGTGGTCCCTTCCTGAATACCGTGATGAACCACATCTCCCCTCTGCTCGGGAGGATCCGAAGGGTTAACCAAGGGCAGCTATTCCAAGGTTCCATCAGTCGAAATGGTCTCATCAAAATAAAGATAATGTACCTTCAGGACACCAAAGTGGAATTCGCCCTGTCCGTCAGGGGCTGCCTTCGCACCTTGGTTCTTCTTTGTCGGGGAGACGAGCTTCAGCGGTTGAGCTCCTACGGAGTAGAATACCGCGAGCGTGAGGTTGTCCCAGTCGACGACAACGGCAAAGTTGTGCCAGGATTGGCAAGTAAATGGTGTGGAAAATAATACGTTCAGGTCGTGATCCAAGATCTTAAAGTTCTGTGCACCAGGTGCAGGGAGATCTCCCGTTGGATTGGTAAAAGGTGACCCTAGATCCGAGTCAGCGATCTAGGAGAGAGTCCATAACTCTGCGTGCATACCAAGTTGCACTCCAAAGACGTGAGATCCGTCACTCGGTTCGATGAATAGGACTTGATACTCGTGGGTGAAGTTGAGTGGCTTGCTTTCATCCGCGGCGATAGAGAAATGGAACGCAGTAGTGTTGACTTGCGAGATCGCAGTGAGCTCTGGGATGCTGAAGTTCTTCCAGGCGATCAGTTCCGTCCTCCGGAACCCGAATTGCGCATTGTCGAGATTTCCTCCAGGAACAAAGACCGAGCTGTTATCTATAGAAATGGCGACTACGTCCTCGGTATTACTGAATGGGTCGCTCCAGAGCGGCGTTGGGAAAAGTTTGTCGCGGATGAATTGGGTATACTGGGATTGATTCAGTAGTGAGCACGTCTGGACGCAGATGACCTAGATTTGGAAAAATTACATGGCTTGCCGCCTCAGAGCCCTTGACGGCGCTGTGGATAAAACCATTCAGTGGGCGCCTCGTTGGAGGGAAAACAGCGTACGTAAGGTAGGGGCCACTGCTCTTGTCGAGGACGCCCGTGTCGAAGTTTGGCTTGGCCCTGCCATCGTAAAGGACCTCAATACATAGGACCGAAGAAAAGAGTAGAGACAGGGTGAACAGGAACTCCATTCCTGATGTAGCGGTGTGAGGGCTTCATCGCTCGTCCATCGTCTCGCTTTTGAGCGTTCACCGGAAAATACCTGAACAGAACACCAGCGTGGTCGAAGAAGTTGGTCACCAAGCCGAATGTAGCAACAGATTGATGACCTTTACCGTGCTTGCAAGGTTTTTCCGGAACCAATGAATATTTGAATGGTTGACCGCCGCCTCCTTCCAACTCGACGGCCAGGAATTCAACAACCAAGGGAGTTCCGAGCTCAAAGGAAGGACCTCTTAATAGCGAGGTGAAGGGACCGGGGCCATAAAGGCGGCGGCGGTTACCAAAGTAGCGTTTGTATCGAGTGTGTAAGAGAGAGGCTGAAGTTTTACACAACCGCCAAGTTAAACAACCAGATGGGTCTTTGACCGACAAAGCACCCCTCCGATTTCCATAACCGACCTGACCGAGCCCACGCACGCACCCCATCTGTGATCCAGGGCCAGCCGAGGCTCTCGTGGTAGGGGCAACCGTCAATCTCCATGGAAAGAGCTCGATTGTCACTCGCGACCTTTCGGGCAATCGGTTTATCCCAAGGAAAGAAGTTAAGAAAGAACACTGATGACCGGTGTCATTCCAGCCTATAACAACGAACCTACTCACCGGGAGCATTCACCTTAGCACAATGAACTAGCATTGAAAAAGAAAAATAGTCGTAGAATGTGCGCATATAGCCAAGATGGCGGGGCATCAGCAGCCAAGACATCGTCTTATTTGCTTATTCCGCTTATTCGACCCCATTCTTGTGAAATCCCCTGCCATTTGAGTCCTTCCAAGATGTCAAAACCTGGACCTGTATTTTTCCACGGGAATAAGTGTCATAAGTGTCAAATAAGCGGGAGGGTAGGTATCTTTCACGTTTTGCGATGGCCTGCCAGATGTTGCCATGTGAATTTTTCGGTGGATCACGCGCAGATTTTCGGGCATGCGACGAACAACAAACCATTAGAATGCCCCTCCACCATAGCAACACAAGGGGTGAAGCCGGAGCTCAAAGCCACAGCCAACACCCGATTTCTCACTCGTCCTTCCAGATACAGGATGTAGGACACATACCCCTGGGCCCGCCCATCCCGCTCGCCCCGGATTTGATGCTCCTGATAACGAGTTGTATTCTTTTAAATCTCCGTATACATCCCCCCAGTTGAAAATTGAATCCTTAAGGTGTCGGCCCCTTCATAACCGCTCACATAATGGGGAAACAACATTCAGTGGCTACAATCAAGATAATTTTGCGCGTACAATAACCTGTTATGAGTGCTCTAGATAGAGGGGTTTCTTGGGTCCTGTTTGCCGGCCCAAAGTCGGCGACCGAACAGAGCGCCTGGTCGTGCTCGATTTGAAGGCGATTTCCGACGGCACACTCAATAATGTTCGACGACAAATCGAATTTCATCTGTGAGGCTCTACATCCGCTGCTATTGTCGTATAAACGCGTCTATCCAGCGGTGGAAAAAGCTGGCAGGTGATCGGTGTGCGAGGATGAGCGGACTGAGCGGAAGTCTTTGCCAAACAAGAACAAACAACCGTTTGCTCCGTACGAGAATTTGCCTCATTGCTTTGTGGCGACAACCCGCTCCCCCCAATCATGCCGCGACGAGCAAAGAAACACTCAGCCAACCATGGGAAAGACTCAACTCATTCCTTCGACCGTTCAAAGGGTAAGATGAAACCCTGGAACACGGTGGATGACATTCCGTTGGACGAGGAAGACGAATGTGCGTTTGCTTCCCCGCGTCCTTTGTGTGCAGACACTGACCGGAGTTTGTTCCCATCCTCATCCACCTCACAACCAATCAGTCCACGCTAGTCGGGATAGAATTCTCCTCAATGGCGACGAAATGCATTATGATGAAGACGATTTTGGTGCTGAGGAAGAGGTTTTCGCGCTGAATGGCGTAGATTCATCTTCTGAAGACCAAGATGGAGACCAAGAGGGGGGGGAGGATGCGATGGACGTTGACGGGGAACCCTCGACTTCCCATTCTGCCAAGGGTTCTAGGGCGAAACCAACAACGGCCCAAAAACCCGCCACACTAGCCTCCGATTCGGACGAGGGTGAAGAAGAGTCGGGGGTGGAGACTTGGGGCACCAAGAAGTCCGCCTACTATTCTGCCAACGGCGCCCATTTCGATTCCGAGGACGAGGAAGCGAACGAGTTGGAAGAAAAGGAGGCTGGACGGCTGCAGATGAAGGCTAGGGAAGGGATGTGCGATGAAGATTTCGGTCTTGATAATCTTCAAGCGCTGGCCGAAGGTGGAGGAATGGAACCAGACGTTATCGAGTACGTTTCCTTTTGTTCTGCCGTGCGCCTCGAGGCAATAACAATATACCCACAGGGGCCTCGTGGATGATCCTGTGGTGATCCCCTCGCTTCCCCGGGACAAACCATCCCTTCTACGACATCTCGAGAAAAACAGCCCCGAAACCCTGGCTCTAGCCCGTGATTGGGATGATATCGCAGTAACTGTCGTTAAAGCCGGTCAACGACTCAAGAAGTTTGTGCAGTCATTCGCCCTAGGAGTAACATCTAATCCTTTATTATTAGAATGGAGTCCGAGAACCCAGACGCGACAAGCCTTGGGATGGTTCATCTCCACTATCGTCTGTACTTTCCCATCCGGTCTAGTGTATACTGATCTCACGTTTGATGGTGAACAGAGACCCTGCTTACTTACGCCACTACGCTTGCATTCTATCTACATCTCCGGTCCACCCCGAAGTATGCTGCTCATCCCGACCTCGTGAAGTCCCATCCGGTCCTCGAGCGCCTTCTTACACTAAAGCAATCTCTGTCTACCCTCGAAGATCTCGATTTCGACATGTCCGACTCTCAGTCTGGGGAAGACGGCGTTCTTGGAGACGACTTTGATGAATCCGATGAGGATCTCGAGCTGGACGATGAAGAGGATGAAGAGGTTTTCGAGTTGTTCAACCACACGAAAGGAGGAAAGAAGAAGAAACCGAGGCTAGAGGTCAACGAACTTCAAGAGTTATTGAAGGATGCTGAAACGGACATAACTGACCTCGCTCCCTCGGTTAACGGTGCTGCTTCCAAAAAGAAACGCAAGAAGACCACAAAGGAACCGATCTTCTCACACCAAGATGATTACGCGACCTCCGAACCCCCGAAGAAGAAGCAAAAGACCGATAAGAAGGACAAAGACTCGAAGAAATCCACCAAATCTCGGACCCCCACCTTTGATCTCGTTGAACCCGAGTTCGAATACTCTACATCCGGCCCCGTTCCTTCCTCTTCCATCTCTGACGCCGTGGATTCGTTCGGCGAACAGACTGTTCTTCAATCGTTCGATGCCGCCGACAAAAAGGCCAGGAAAAAGTCTCTTCGGTTCCACACATCAAAGATTGAGGGTGCTGCTACCCGGAGGGACAGGGGCGCGAAGAATCTCTTGGGTGGCGATGATGATATCCCGTACAGAGAGAGGAAGAAGCAGAAGGAGATCAGAGAAGCGAAGGAGACTGCAAGGAAGGGTAGGGGGCTAGGTGGAGATGATTTGAGCGATGGAGACCCTGAAGTGGACATGGACGTGGAGTTTTCTGGGTTTGGTGACGACTATGACGGGAACAAGTCGGGTAAGGGGGCGAGTCGTGGTGATTCTGGGGATGTCGACCCGAGCGAGTATTATTCACTCGTGGAGAGGTCGGCAAAGGAGAGGAAGGAACAAAAGAAGGCCGAGTACGACGCAGCCAGGGCTGATGAACGGTATGCGTTACCAAATTCCTATCTCTCACACGCCTTGCTTACGAGTGTAACCTCAGGGATGCTCTAATGGCACCCGAAGCCGCCGACGGTCCCCGGGCGCTGACCAGAGCTATCTTGAAGAACCGTGGGCTCACCCCCAAAAGGTCAAAGTCGGTCCGCAATCCAAGGGTCAAGAAACGCCAGAAGTTCGAAAAGGCGAAGAAGAGAGTCAGCTCCCAGAAGGCGGTGTACAAGGGCGGAATCGGGGACGCGGCCAGCTACGGGGGTGAGAAGAGCGGCATTTCCAAGGTCGTCAAGGCTGTTCGATTATAGAACACACCTTGTCTGTGCTTGCGTATTACTTCTTGATTTTACGCGTGCGGTTCTTGATCATCACCACCCGGCATCCACGTGCATATCTGGTGCTCAGTTTTTGTTGGCTCTATTGAAGCACCCCCCAAGCGGGTTGCTGATCAAATACGTCAAATACACGCCCCCCAAAATTACAGAAAGCAGGATACAAAGCTTCAGTGCAACAAGGTGAGAGAACAGAAGAGGAGACCAAGGTGGTGCCGATCGCGTTAGAACGCCATGATATTGCCACGGGGATGGAGAAACCTAAAACCTCGGCAGTCTGCATCTGGAGGGACTTATCGACCTGGAGTGACCATGGTTCGCATGTACCCGCCGTACGGCGTACTTTGAGCCAGGGCAGGCGTGTGCATGCCCCCCATGCCCATTGGACCGGGTGTTTGCGATTGGTCTCGTGGTAGCCCACGGTCTTCCCGTTCTGCGATGGTGGCTGCTGAGCCTCGGCCAGGGTCGGGAATTCCATTCGTGGGTGTGAAAGTTTGGCCCAGGCCATAAAGTTTACCGTTATACTCCGTGTCGTCGACCAGATCGTTGAAGTATATCTCCCGCATTTTGAAGAAGGTGGACGCAGTCAATAACGAGTCTGAACCAGCTTGATGTGAAGGCCCAATGCGTAACACCTTTGTGACGAACCCCCGTCTTAATATCAGTGTCAAAACTAAATGACGTGACGTGTAGGACTGACCCCAAGGTCATCTGCAACATCCTGTAGTCCACCCTTCAGCTGCTTGCAGGCACGCATCATGAACTTGACGTCATATACGGTCGGGAACCAGATGCGCAGTATGTCAAAGAAGGCGTCTTCATTTGTGGGCAGTGAAACGGCCGTGAGCAGTTTTATGAAGTACCCAAAATCGTAACCACTGATAAGCAAGGGACCGTCAGCTCGTGTAAGCTTTGAATCAATGTACTACGGGGAATAGACTATTCACCTGTGGAAAGATATCCATATAGTTTCGTCCGTCAAAACGAGGCCGGACGTGATCATCAATTCCGCAAAATAGTCTGGGTCGATGCCCATGTCTTCGTGTCGTTGAAAATCAATCCCATGAGCGCGCAAAAGTTCGATAGACTCAGGCGTGTACATGTCCTCCCTGGATCCCGGTCAGCGAAACAGATACTTGTAACAGAGATAGATCGCGCCCGTACTGGATGTCAAAGTGAAAGTTGAACTGCCAGGTGCAGCTATCCTGAGGGAGATTCCCTTCCTCGTCGGCGAGGGTCAACCCGACCTGGATCGTCTTGAGCAGGTCGACGTTGCTCCTCATCGTCTGGTAATGATAATCCGACGAGGTCTTGAACGAGCCAATTGGACGGGCAACGACGCCCGGAAATTCCGTATCCTATTGCACCCCAACACCAGAATTCAGCCACACATGCCATGGCGGTCAAAGTCCGCGTGGGGGTTGTGAAGTGTACCATTGCGACGTAAGGATATTTTTCAATGAGATCACGGATGACCCGCATCTCCGCCTCGAGGTTTGGGGCCCACACATCCTGTATTCGAGACATAGAGGTCGGTGGAGGTTGCAACGACGAGGACGAACAGTCGACGTTGCAAGCGAATGCGGGGGAAGATGGTGGTAGCAATTGACCAGAGGGCGGAGATCACTCTCGCTTCCGTCTCTGATCCATCTCCTTGAACGCCATGACCGACGACGCTCCGGTCATCTTCAAGCGCAAACAATCCAAACCGTTACAGTCGTCGAGAGCACGACTCGTAGAAGATTCAGCAACTACCGGCACGGAGGACAGCGCTGCCCAGGATCGTGGCGATTCCCCCGCCGCAGTTGCCTCCAGGCTCAGGAAGCAACAGAAAACCCGCCAAAAGCAGAAGCCCCAACTCAGCTTTGGTGGAGATGAAGAGGTCAGCGTGTCAGGCTCCTCGTATGACCCTATACTAACGTTTTTGTGGGTGTATGGGCGGAGCAGGAGGGAGATGGTGAGGTAGTCAAGATCAAGAAATCTAGCCTCAGCAGAAAAATCGCGCTTGCTAAAGTCGGCCCGTCTGCTGCGTTCGTTGAACCCTGCTCTTTCGTGCCCTGAGTTCCGTCTTAAGGCTGACGCGTCCATGCAGTGTCCCATCTCACGATCCATTATCCTCAGTCAATAGCAACTCTTCAACGCCGCGTTATGACGCGTCGTATCTATCCGAGTTGAAGGCTAGCACGCCAGGATCACGTCCTACGCCGGATAATCGCACAGGTCCCTACTCTGTTGATGTACCAATGGACGATGATGCGATGCTTGTGGATGATATAACGGGTGAAGGGCACACACAACTCTCTTCATGGGTTCTATCCGTTAACTTTTCGTATGGCGTCCAGTTGCGGAAACCACAGAGACCCAATTGCCGACTTCGTCATCGATCGCCGCTGCCAAACAGAAGAGAAAACTTCTGCGAAAGACCGGTCGCGAGATTGGGGATGATTATATCTCTTTGTCGTTGACGAAACACGTCGACCAGGGTCCTCATCCCATGAGTCGGTTGGTGAGGGAGGAAGACGAGCTCGGCGAAGCAGATGATGGTGAGGGTTTTTCCAATACCAACCTCCTTGTGTTGAATGACGAGACCCTCAGAATTTGCGGAGTATACCAGCGCGCAAGAACGAATTGCGCTTGGAAAAAAGAGCCGGAAAGCAGAAGCGAAGAAGAAGAGGGAGGAGATGGAGAACCTGATCGCCGACACGTAGGAAGACCCTCCTGCTCTACTTAACCCGCTAACTCCTTGGCTTAGGTTGGAAGATGACGAGGAGGAGAAGGAATGGGAACAAGAACAAATACGGCGGGCGGGTCATCGCGACCACACTCCCGAGACCCAGATATCTGTACCACAGGTGTACAAGCCGTCGCCCAGTACGTGCTCCCAGCGGGATAAGAGCTGTGCCTTCTGACAATCGTACAGTCCCAACGATGATACCTATACCAACGCTAGAGTCGGCCATCGCACGGTTGAGCCAAACTCTCTCCAACCTCACAACTTCCCATTCGAACAATGTTTCTGCGATGACCTCTGCATCCGACGAGCTTGCCCAGATCGAGGAGAAGGAGAAAGAACTTCGGGAAGCGATTGAGAGGACTGAGGCCCAGCGGAGTTGGTTCGCTGCCTTTCGAGAGTTCGTTGAGGGTGTTGCCCACTTTCTCGACGAGAAGGTAAGGTCTTCTATTGTTTTTTGAACGAAATGCCCACACAGTGCCCAGTATCCCGCGCTGGAGAAACTCGAGGAGGAGCATCTCTCTTTGCTCAAAGAAAAATTCGACATGGTTGCGGGGCGCAGAAAAGCAGAAGATGGGGACGACCTATCCCTGTTCTTGGGCCACATTCCCCAGCCAGCGTCTGAGGAGCCACTCAAATCCTCACGACAGGAACGGTCAGCTGCACGTGTGATCCGGAGAACGCATCGACGTCAGGTGGGCGCTGCTTTAGCCGCCGAGGAAGGATTCTCAACGGACTCGTCCCTGTCATCTGACCAGGAGGAGGACTTCCGGCTCGCAATTACGAAGCTTAAAGAAAAGGCCGAAGGCGTGTTGAGCGACGTCCGAGCCGGAGAATTCAGAGATCCATCGCAAGGGTTGGGCAAATGGTTTGGGGAGTGGAAAGAAAAATACGAAGACATCTACGTTGGGGCTTGGGGAGGACTCGGACTCGTGGGGGCTTGGGAGTTTTGGGCTAGACTGGAGATTGTAGGGTGGAATCCGTTCCAGGTAAGCGCCTCTCATCATTGCCCGCGCTCCTGAAAAGGAACGCGTGTTTTGTTTCGTCAAACTTCCACACCGTGCTGATTTTGCAATTTGTCAAATTGCATGTAGGATCAGAGAAGTTTTGACAGTTTTGATTGGTACAACGGCTTGTATCAATACTCGATGACAAACGAAAACCCTGGTCCGGCTGAGGGCAGCACGGCGCCAACCGCTGGAGGGGACCTCGCTTCTTCGATGGTTTCGACTGCGATCGTGCCGAGGTTGTGCAAGATAGTCGAGGGCGGCGGGTTCAATCCTTACTCAATGGAGGATGTCAGAACCGTGACGGACTTGGTTGAACAAGTCGAGATTGCCGTTCGAGATACAGCGAATCTGAAGTTTCAGGTGAGGACACAGTCCATTTTTAATTGGACCCTGATCGTTCCCCGTGTGTGCCCCCATCCCCTACCTTTCTCCGACCCGGAGAATGGATTCGAGGGGTAGGGCTGTGGTGTCTGGAGGACACGTCAGAAATTTGCCTGTTCGGTTTCCTCCGCCCATCGTGTCGCAGTTTGCCTTGCAATGGAATTTTAATCTTGGAGTTTTTTTGACACTCATTGCGTCCGCATTCGCCGCTAGATGTTGCTCAAATCCGTGTCGGTGGCATTCCATGCTGCCGTTGATGCGGAAGAACAGCTGATTGGGCCCTACCTTAAGGTCAATCAACCACAATTTGATCCAGAAGCGATACCTGCACGAAGGAGGTACCTTAATAGACGTGTAAAGCTGGTTCAAACACTTCTTAGATGGCGGAAGCATTCTGGGGACAACTCCGGAGTTGAGGGTTTGGTAAAGCGTGCGGTGGATGTTATCATCGTGCCTGTTGCAGATGCGGGTTGGGAGGTCGGGGGAGAAGAGTGTTTGAGAAAGGTGCGCCTCCGCACTTTGTTGTGACTCCAACAGTTTGCTTCAGGGCTAACCTGCCGCCCTCCCAGGTCGTGAAGATGTTGCCTCCGGAGTTGGTGACGCCCACCCTGCGATCGAGACTCAGTCGCTGATATAGTACCCCGAATGCCATCGGCCTCCGCGCTCTCTCTCTTTCTCTGGTTTATTCTCCGCTTTGCCTTTCCGTGGCTATGGCCACGGACTCTGGTTAGACAGTTCATTTCATTATACACCGAGGATGAAGCGATGCGATCTACCCGAGATCTTATGCGCTTTCACATTGAAAGGGACAGTGCGCACTACAACGTGCACCTCGTACGCTGTCACCTTTTTGTTGCCATCCTCGGAAGAAAAGCAGTGAAGCACATTTACTGACTCACCAGCCTGGTCGCCATCAAAGGATCTTCGGATCCAAGAGGGTTCGATCTCTGTTGACGCTGGAATTGGGTTCGTTCTGCTGTCAGACAAGCCTTATGGGCGTGAAACGTACAAACTCGTAAGTCACCGCCTGTGGGGAAGTCCGTTGACTTTTGGTCATCAGATCTTCGCCCGCATTTGTCCCTGAGGTTAACAGGTGTGCGTATCAGTGATGATGTATTGGATTTGAATTGCGTATGAGGTATGAGCAAACGCGGAGGGGGCGTGTCCTCGGAGCCTCTGCGGTTCCTCTCTCTTACGCGCCGGTGATGGGGTGGATTGTTGGGCCGAGAAGTCTACTTCGCATAATTACCCGCTCAATTGGCTCTTGGGCGGAGAACACGAGGAAAAGTGGAGGATTCGGGGGACCGATGGGGATATAGAGTATACAGCCCACTGACTAGTGCTGGCGCTATCACCCCATTGGACGCGTCCTAGGATGAAAGGGGTCATTGAGGGAGATTTGGACAAAGGAGACGTCCCCCTCTCTGCTCGGATGTCATGGTACATAGAATGTCCCCGGTAGTACAAAGGAGCAGGGCGGAAAATCCCCGCAGAGGAAAAAAATAAAGTTGTCGGTTATCTCCATCCGGGTTTGGCACGGCGCGCCATATCCTGACCTGAGGTTCACCCCGCCTGAGCTGGCCGTCGTCGCTCGCGAGCTCGTCTTGGAGGCAGGCCGTCGTTATCTTACTCGGCGACGCTGGTCTGGGTTTACCTGATTGACGCATTATTATTCCCGGGGGCTCGTAAACGTGGGCGACACGCCTCATCGTTATCGCCTAGCCCGACTTTCCTCTTCATCATCCGATCCAAACCTCCCTTCCTCCCAGTTTCCCCCCTCTCTTTTCCTTCCTTCTTCTCCAGAATGGCCTCGTCTATCAACTGGTCATCCAATCCCCCCTCCACCTCCCCATCCACCATGCAATCCTCCGCCCCTGTCTACTCGTCACAGAGCTTCCGCACCCCTGTCGAATACACCAGCTCGTACGCTACCACTACCCTCTATCCCTTGTCCGCCGACGCAGACCCCGTCCAGCTGCCGAGCAGCATCGGTCCTTCTCGCTCCAAACCTTCTTCCACCGGTATTGTTACGAGACGGAAGGCGGCTCAGATTGCCATGCAATCCAGTCACTCCAGGGAGAACTCTGGCCCCTTCCCCAGCGCTGTGCATACCAATGGACACCCTTCCCAGGTCAGTTTCGTCCCAATTCCCAGTTCCCAAGCGCTCTCATCTTAACCTGTTCCCCATCTCTTCGCTTCCCCCCTCTAGCGAACTGGTCCATTCGTCCATCCATCGGGTTCCCGCTCAAATTCCCAAAACGATTACCACCATCTTCCCAACACGTATCAGCCCCCTCAGTCCGACTTGCCGCCCCTGAACCTCCCTCCGGCGACGTCGATGGGGTTGCCGCCCAACGGCGCTTCGCCTCAGTATCCCGCCACGCCCGCATCCACGTCCCCTTATTCGCCTTACAATTTTTTTAATACGCATTCACGTTCCAACTCAAACTCTAACTCGAATCCGCGATCCACCTCTCCCGCCTTGAGCGTGGCGTCTGCCCTCACATCTGTCTCCTCTTCCACTGGGCCTACCAACGCTCAAGCCCAGATGAATCCCCCCCCAGCGGTTCGAAAGCACAAAAAGCAACGTCTCTTCAACGTCGACCGTAAGGAGATCTGCTTGTATCACAAGGAGAACCCCACCGCTCGACAGGAGGACATCGCGATCAAATACGGCGTGGAGAGGAGCACGATCAGTAAAATCTTGAAGCACAAACAAAAGTGGATGAACGTCCCAACGGAGGAAGAGTTCAAGGTTGCGAAGCACAGGTATTTTCTTCCTCGTGTCACCTCCGCTATTACTTAACACTGACGTTCTCCTAATTTAGACCCTCCAAGTTCCCCGAGATAGAGAGCCAGCTCGTTGATTGGTTGTCCGTGACCGCGGTACCTCAGAATATCACGCTCTCCGATTCATTGATCCGCAACAAAGCCAGGGATATCGCCAAGACCCTCAGGATTTCTGAGGACAAGTTCAAGGCTAGCTCCGGCTGGGTCGAAAACTTTAAGCATCGCCATGGAATCCGTCGTGGTGTCTGGCATGGAGACGGCAAAGCCTCAAAGCTTTCCACCTCTGGCGACCAAAGCTCTTTATCCAACTCGAACCTTCCTTCAACAGATCCCTCGAGTGAAGACCGAGGCGCGGTGCTCCCCCCGTTCAACACAAGCTTTCCTAACCGAAGGGATAGCCATTTCATGAACGATCGACCTTCCAACACCCTCAGCCCTCTTCGTGACGTGCAGATCGATCATAACCAGGAAGATTACAGGAATCACATGCGGTCACCGCTGAGTCTTCCACCACCTTGGGGAACTTCGGGTCGCTCTCCAATCCACGAGACGCCGTCCTCATCCAGAAACGCCTCGGATCAGTCGTATAATCAGCCTGATACAACATCCAGTTCGATGACCGCCATGTCTTTAAGTTCGTTGAGGGCCGGGTGGGACAACCAGTCCCCGGTCCATCCGCTTCCCCCACCTCTCCATCCTTCTGCTTATGACAGCTCGCACAATCAATCCAACCAAGACTGTTCTGATCCAAGCGTTCAGCCGATACAGTCTCACATGGGTGGCGGCATGTACCCTCTCACCTCTTCTCCACCTCCCCGTCCTGAATCTGTTCCAGGAAGGTTCACTATCCAACCATCGTACCCGCCTTTACCCATCTCCCCCTCACCGTTGTACCGTCACAGCGAGCCTGTCCCCGTAGCTGAGGCTGAAGACGCATGTGACAAAGTTGTACGCTTTGTCGATGCACAACCTCAAGGCTTTATCACCAATGCGGAGAGGGACGCGCTGACCCAAATAAAGTTTGCGCTCTTCCATGCCGTGACTGGAGTTCCGAGGGAAGCTAGGCGATAACTGACTCGTGGTCTCCGGCAGACAGTGCGATAGGTGTTCCGGCCCTGGGTTTGGCTTTGTTTTAAATTTTTGTTAGGACAGCTTGAAGCATGTTATGATTTGGACTTATCGCTCTCGCTCACAGTTTCCTCGTATCTTCCATCCCTCCGGGTTTTGTCAGCCCCGTCTTTATCCCCCTTATCATTGCCATCATATCCACATTATCATCCATGTCTCTCCAATTCATGTCCTCACTTGATGTTTTCTTACTCTCCAGATTCATCATCTGTCTGTTGTCATGTCGTCCTTTTTGCTTTCTGCCTTGCAACGTTCACGTCATACTCATATTTCCCTGTTCTCTTCCACTTCGAGCTGGTTCGATGCCTATTATATCATCCCACCCCTCTCCTAACTCATTCATGTTAACGTCACCCCTATTCATTCCACCACGTTGCGCGTGTGCATGTCTATGTTTCGCTGTTTTTCCCCCAATAGTCCTGGTTTGATCGTCATTCTCCACTCATCTCTATTGCCCCTCTCGTACACGTTTTATTCATCGGTCTTGTGTCCATCACAGTTGTGTTTCATACCACATGCGCATGTTTCCATTTTTGTTACAGAACCCCGCACCGTTAATCTTCGCTTCGCTGCATACTCTCCCGCTTTGCC
>Ga0307517_10004006_pt1 | contig 22806 bp, 24 predicted proteins | sample 23_EM_MG_FD_194515 | JGI IMG/M metagenome (GOLD analysis project Ga0307517, IMG submission 194515) | Populus trichocarpa ectomycorrhiza microbial communities from riparian zone in the Pacific Northwest, United States - 23_EM | ecosystem: Host-associated > Plants > Roots > Unclassified | place...
TCGGTTAACTCAGTCGCATTCTCGCGCGACGACAACCGAATCATCTCCGGTTCCGATGACAAGTCAGTGCGGGTGTGGGACGCAAAAACCAGTGAACAACTCATGGTGTTGCAAGGACACACCAACGATGTCACCTCGGTTGCATTCTCGTTTGATGGTGACCGAATTGCCTCTGGTTCCTGGGACGAATCAGTGCGGCTTTGGGACGCGCAGATGGGTAAGCAGCTCTGGGAGCTGCGAGGTCACACTTCCAAGGTCACCTCTGTCGCATTCTCTCCTGATGGCAACCAAATTGTTTCTGGTTCTCATGAAGACCCAGTGCAGGTGTGGGACGCAAAGACAGGCAAGCGCGTGAGGGAGCTGCCAGGATCCTGGATCATTTCGGTCGCCTTTTCGTCTGATGGCAACCGAATCGCCTACGGTTCCTCCGATTTAGTGCAGGTATGCGATACAAAGACGGGCGAGCTGCTGAGGGAGCTGCAGGGGCACACCAACACAGTTATGTCAGTTGCATTCTCGTCTGATGGCCACCGAATTGTCTCCGGTTCCGGTGACAAGTCAGTACGGGTGTGGGATGCAGAGACAGGCGAGCAGCTGAGGGTGCTACAAGGACACACCAGCCACGTTAGGTCGGTCGCATTTTCGCCTGATGGGAACCGAGTTGTCTCTGGTTCCTGGGACGAATCAGTGCGGGTGTGGGATGCAAAGGCAGATGAGCAGCCGAGGCTGCTGCAAGGACACACAAACTTTGTGAACTCGGTCGCCTTTTCGTCTGATGGCAACCGAATTGTCTCCGGTTCCAGTGACGACTCAGTGCGGGTGTGGGATGCAAAGACGGGCAATCTCGAGAGGAACCTGCAAGGACACACCAGTTCCATCCACTCGGTCGCATTCTCGCCCGACGGCAACCAAATCGTCTCCGGTTCTAAATCAGTGCAGGTGTGGGATACAGAGACAGGCAGGCAGCTGATGGAGCTGCAAGGACATACCGACTTTGTGACCTCGGTCGCATTCTCGTCCGATGGCAACCGAGTTGTCTCTGGTTCCTGGGACAAATCAGTGCGGGTATGGGATCCAGAGACAGGTGAGCTGCTGAGGGAGCTGCAAGGACACACCGACCACGTTACCTCTGTCGCATTCTCGCCTGATGGCAGCCGAATCATCTCTGGTTCCTATGACAAATCAATGCGGGTGTGGGATGCAAATACTGGTGAGCAGCTCAAGGAGCTGCAAGGACACACCAGCCGTGTTGAGTCGGTTGCATTCTCGTTTGATGGCAACCGGTTTGTCTCCGGTTTCTTTGATGGATCAGTGTGGTTGTGGGATGCAAAGATGGGTCAGCTGCTCAAGAAACTGCAAGAATACAACATAAAGTGCATGTCGGTCGCATTCTCGCCTGATGGCAACCAAATCGTCGCCAGTTGCAATGAGCTAGTGCAGGTGTGGGATGCAACGACAGGTGCGCGGCTGAGGGAGCTGCGAGGACACACTGACATAGTGACATCGGTTGCATTTTCGCCTGATGGCGACCGTATCGTCTCGTGTTCTTGGGACAAATCAGTGCGGGTGTGGGATATGAACCTTGAAGCTTCGTGGGTCGTAAACAAAGATGGCTGGATCCAATCTGGCGCAGAAAGGCTTGTTTGGGTTCCATCGACTATCTGTAATAACATCCTGCTCTGTCCACCCAACATACTCATCATATCTCCGAACGGATCTGCGACAATCTCTTTTTCACAAGATAAATTAGGTACCTCCTGGCATGAATGTTATACTGGGGCTAGCACTGTTAACCGTACCATAGACTGTGACGACCGTATATAAAATGTATTCGATTTATTTTTGAGGAATAAAGCCAAGGCAGAGAATATTGAAGAGGGAATTTCCGAATGGTGAAGACGGATGTAGGAAAGACTGATTGAGATTCAATACTACGGAAGTCGAGAGACATCTCAGGTGTACACGAATGATTGGTTCAAATATTAAGGTGAGGGGTTTACAATGGCAAGGTTGTGGCTCGAGTATTGGGAATGTAAAAACGACCTTTACGGGTGGCTCAAAAATTGCGACGAAAATTGTCAAAAGTGGAACACCTTAGTGCAATCCTGAATGTGGGCTAATTCTGAATCTCGATGCACTGTGGGCCATGGGAGAAGATTGCTGGACTGCGTGGCGCAGGAAGACTCGTTTCCATTGAGTATCCGCAATGTCCTGCTTTGTCCGCACAACACGCTTATCTTATCGGAATGGCATTGGTGAAATTGTTTCCCATTCAGAGGGAAGTGCAATGTGCCTAATTTGCACAGGTGCTTCTCAATGCAACTGCGCACATTCAATCAGTACCAGTCGGAAGAGTTAGATTATGTACTACGTATAAATTACAAAGACTAGACAAGCTGAACATCACTACTTTATAAATTATCTAAACGACACACTGTCATTCAGCAGACATAACAGCCTAAAGTTTTCTTGCAAATACCGTGTAGCAGACACTCGCCAGTCCAACAACGTTCCGGAGCTCGTTCACGTACTCTGTGACTAGCTGCTGAACATCGCCTTCTTCCCAAGATGCTTCAAGGAGGAGGTGCCTAACGGAGTCCGCGTATTTTTCTTGTGCTCTGAGATTAGACTCGCCAATCCATCTCAAAGAAGCATCTGTTGGCCAACTTCCGATGGGAACGTAATGGGTGGTTTCTGATATATGGACAAAGCCCTCCGTGTTGGAAAGCAATTGGACCACATCTACTTCAACGGGATATGGGTCACGAATGGACCTCAACACTTCGTTTAGTGCATTGAAGAACCGACAGGAAGCAGGGGCGTGAGTCGAGATGTCCGCATGGTTTAGGGGGGGTAAGGTGACAAGGTGGCTCCATTCGACGGAGATGAACAACCCTGCTGGACGCAACACGCGTGCCATCTCATCCATAGCATCGCGATAATCAAGTACCTAAAAGTCCGAATTAAGTGGAAGTTTATTGGAAAGAGATAAATCACAAACCGCGAGATTGATACCCCTGGCGTGCACCACATCGAAGGACTCGTCAGGCCAGTGATAGTTACCGTTAACATCTTCAATTTCAAATCGTAGATTGGAAGGTGGATATCTTGTGGCGATGGGGACTTCAGGGGGGAAATTGATTTATTATATGTAATCGAGGTAAAGGAAAACTCATACCATGGTCAAAACCTATAAAATACGCATGGGGAAATTCCATAGCCATTTCAAGAGCCCTGCGTCAAAAACACAAAAGCGGTAAGTCTGGTGTTCTACAAGACTCTTGACACAAATACCAAATGCCATTGCCAGTACAGACGTCCAGCACTCGCTTTTGTCGCTGAGAATCCATTTCCAGAACCTCAGGGACTGGGCCAACATAATTATTTCCATGAATTTGGCGCACTACGTTGTGAAGTAGTGTGTTCCTCTATGAAAACCAGTGTTAGTTTTGTCATCAATACCAGAACAAGCAAAGTCGCAACTTCTTGTTCGGGAGCGTCCACAGGCAAAACGTAGGGCGTTGGGTTGGAAGAAAAAAGTCTGCCTCTACGTTCAACAAAGTAGGACGGAAAATCATCGGACCCCAGTTCAATCATTGATCGAGAGTCTCCTTCGTTCGAATGGCTCTCATCGTCGCTTCCAGATTCCAGTCGTCGCAGTCGAAGTATTCCAGGCATCTAGGTTTACAGAGGAACAAGTAGCGGTGTGTTACCCTATATACCTAGAAATGTTCTGCGTCATGATTCACAAAGTTTACCCCTCGAAAAGGTAGGGTCCAAGAGTTTGCGACACAAAGAGTTGGTCCTGCACGGGAGGTGGAAATTACAATACGGCTGCATGATCGTGACATTATCAGGCTAGATATGAATGAAATCCAGCGAATAAACTTTCATTCAACACGGAAATAGCTTCGATTACAAAGAATCGAGAGATGCAAAAAGATGAACATGACCCATTTTCCAAGCAGATTCTTTGGCATCGCTCCAAATGCAAGGTCATGAAACAAGCCTGAGGAAACATAGCAGAGTAAGAGCCTGAAGAAAGATGGAAATCTGTTGAAGATGGTCACGGTTCGCGGCATGTCCCAAATCACGTGTAATCATTTTTAAACCCCGCGACAATATTGGCCATCAACCGGCAGGCACCGAGCCGGCACGGAAGTTTTGTGATGACTCGGTCCTCAATCCTCTTCAATCCACGATACATTTTACATTATTGAAAAGTGCGAGAGACCTGCATTAGAAATGGATCTCGACGACTATTACGCAGAGCAAGAGAAAAGGATGAATCTCCCTCATGAAACCCTCGAGGAATACTACCAACGCGTCGCAGTTTTGAAGCAGCAAAGGTGAGTTCCGCCGATCCTGGGTGGCACATACCAAACGATTTCCTATCCAGCATGGAGAAACATGTCGATTCATTCTCAGCAGTCAACACAGCAGCTCAGCTACCCTCCCAAGAAATTTCCGGGGCATCTAATGCCGCCCCCGAATTATCTCAAGTTTCCCGTTCCAAAGTAACACACAAGATGTCCGAAAATGAAATTGAGTCTGCAAGCAAGCGTCAGAAACTTTGCGATCAGGAGAAAGTAGGGGACTATCCGCCATTAATGCAATTGGACCAAATCCCAGGGACTCGGTCCCGCCATTCTTCACCAATCGTCCTCTCAGAGTTTCAGTCATCAATTCCTGATTTACAGATGAATGAAGACGATTCAATCGATTCTCTGATACTTCAAGCTGTATCCGTATCCCGATGTGAAGAAAAGAGAAAGCCGTTCGTAACCTCGTCGTTTTCACATGTCAATGCTAATATTTACTTTTTAGGCACTTACCATCTGCAGATATCTCGGATGACATCCAAGCTTCTACCGAACTGAAATCGAGAGGCTTGCCCAGCAATGACCAAGGGTCTGCGGCGTTGGTAACAAGGTGTGCGATAGGAGGCTCCGAATCTGTCTGAACTGCTGACAATTTCATACAAAGACACGTACCACTTCCACATTCGGCAGACGGTGTTCAAGATGACATTAACTCGTTCACAGAAGACAGTATCATGCCACCTCGATCCAAACTCGATCAGGATATCTCGGGTGCAGCTCCGGAAAACAGCCCGTGAGTCTCCAGTAAAGGACAGAGTTCTTGTTGTTGATAACCAGATCAGTATTTGCTCCTTTTCGGTGAGACTAGAATCACGAAACAAACGCATACAAGAAGTAATACCTTCTCGACGGCAACAACGCCTTGAACTTCGTCCAGTGGACGACGCGGCACAGCTCCTTGGAAAGAAGCTTGAACATGCCCCTGATCCTCCAACGTCGCCTATTGAAGATGTTAGTTTTGTACAGGCAACGTCATCACGGAATGTCTTACCGCAGAATTCAATTCAAAAGGGTTCAACAACTCGCATTGCGAAACACGCCATAAAACAGAACGACAAGCCTCTGAAGCGAACTGTCCACCACACTGTTATTGTCGATCAACCCGCAGGCAATGTAGCGCCTGCAGTTGAGGGGTCAATGATCTTCACTACCTCATCTCCACAGTTGCAGCCCGATTCAGTTGTGGCTACGACATCGAAGAAAGTGGACAAGGACACCAAGAAAACCACGACCGAGAAACAAAAATCCAAGGGCAAGAAAGTCAAACCGCAGCTTGTGACTCCAGCGGAATATGCACGAATGCTGCAAGAAAAGGCTGCGGTAGCTTCCGCGGGTAATAACGATGAAGAACGCAGTTTGAAGAAACGGAAGAGTCCTTTGGTCCGGTTTCTGACTGGTAAAAATATCTTTTACACAGGAGGTGACATGAAATATGCCACTGAAACAACCCGTGGTAGAATGAATATTGTTTGTGAACTGTCTCTTCAGTCGACATCCAGAATCTAATTCTATGAGATCTCCAGATCGTCAAATTCGGTGGAAATCTTATGCCGGAATTCGATCCACAAGTTACGACTCATGTTATCACTGACGCGAATGTTTTGCCTACTCTACGGGCCCTCGGTATGAGGGGTTTGAAGGACATTCCAGACCACATCCCTACTGTAAGATGGTCATGGATATTGTCGGTCCTTGGTAAAGAGTCTCTCCTCTCTAAAGACGAGATCGAGAGAAAATTAGGCGATACTTGGTTGCATGCCGCGTTTAGCAAACGCATGGACGCTGGTTATCAACCACAAAAGACAGCTTCTCTGACGTCCTGGAGAGACAAAAGCAGGTTAAAGATGGTTGATGAGGTCGGTCTAACTCGAAAACTGCAGAATTCTATCTCACCTTCAAACAGACACACGCATCGCCTTCAAGTATCAAAGCACCGCCAATCGCTTCTATGGAACAACATGTGGAACAAGACGCTACCCCTGCTGCAGCGTTGGGAGGTTTTATCAATATTTCAGGGGCGTCTTCTACATTTCTCCCAGCTGAAACTTCAACAGGCGAAGATGATCCGTTTCGCAACTACCTTGAGGCACAACTCAAGGACGATGGAGTATGTTCTATACACTGATGAAAATTCTTTAGCTCATCCGTTCTCAGTGGTCGAGCCTAAGCAACCGTGAAGATTCTGACGATGGAGAGGAAATCCATATTCAGCCCATGAAACCTACGAAAAGAGTAGACCCTTTCTTATTTATGATCAACTGGACTCACTTATCATTCCGAGAAGGGCTGGACATGCGATTCTAAAGAACCAAAGATGGCTGGTGGTTGCCCAAATCAAGATATCATCGACAAGGTCTGTAGTTTCGGCCAAGGTCATCTGCTTTCATACTCATTCATCTAGCTGGAGGAATTAATGCAACTCCATAAAGCAAAGGTGGGCGATGAAGATCACTGGCGTGCCTTTACATACAACAAATGCAAGTTCTATCCAGTTCATCGATATATTTTGACCTGAATTTCTGATGAAGGCATCCGAGCATTGCGTAGTTACCCTAAGCGCATCGAATCCTCTGAAGAGGCGAGGAAGATCCGAGGAATCGGTGAGAAGACCGCTCGAAAGGTAAGTGATTTATCGTCTCCCTCAGACTAGCCTCAAATTCTCGAAAATTAAGATAGAAGAAATACTTCAAACAGGTGAACTTCGTCGTATAAAATACGAAAATACCGAAGATGTGGCTGTCACTCGTCTCTTTCAAGGCATATACGGTGTTGGTATGGTTGACATTTCTTGTATTCATTTCATGCTGGATGACGGATGTTGTGTATTTAGGACAATCCACAGCATTGCAGTGGTGGGCAGCCGGTTGTAGAACACTTGAAGACTTAAGAAAAGGTAAAGGCGGTGTAAAGTTGAGTTCTGTCCAAGAGATTGGGCTGCTCCACTACGATGGTGATTTATCTCCCTCAAATTTTTAAAACTCTAACAGTTCCTCACTAGATATCAACGATCGGATGCCAAGGGACGAAGCCAAAGCTATTTTTGAATGCATTAAGAAAATTGGTGATGTTTCTTTCCCTTGTGGTCGTATAGTTACAACTGACGCAAATTAATTAGCCCTGGAGATTGATTCCAACCTCTTCGTTGAAATAATGGGCAGTTATCGGAGGTATTCCTTTTATTAAGCAAAAAGATAAACTCCGGCTCATTCTCGTAACAGAGGCAAAGCTACCTGCGGAGATATTGACATCCTTATTACGCGGCCGACAGATGATGGAAAGACGCACAGTGGTATGATTACGAACAAATCGAGGGTTTGTCCCAACATTGAATCCGTTTATAATATTAGGTGTCCTTCCTCGCCTTCTCAAAGATTTGCATACTGCCAAGATATTAACGGAGGATCTCGCCATGCCCGACGATCCCGAAGACCTCGAAGCAATATACCGTGGACTGTGCGTGCGACCTGGAACAGCAGACGCAAGGCGACGTCGAATAGATTTTCTATGCGTCCCCTGGAAATCCAGGGGTGGTGCACTAATTTATTACACTGTACGTCCTTTATGTCAATCTCCGTTGAGTGACACGTCAACCTTTTCTCTCAGGGGGATGACATTGTGAGTCTAATCGTTGCCGCAACTAGCTACAAGCAGGCGTTTATGATTTTACCCCAAGTTCAACCGCGCCATGCGTCTAAAGGCGAATGTCATGGGTTATTCCTTGAATCAGAGAGGGCTTTTTGGAAATGTCATCCGTGATCCTCGTGATAGACGGGTTAAACTGAATGATGGTAAGTACAAAGACAGGGTCAAGGCAGTCACCCTCATGCAGAATTTGTTAGGCGTTCTGATTGCTTCCGAAACGGAGGAAGAAATATTCAAAATTCTTAATGTCCCCTGGCAGGAACCGCATGAACGCGTACGGGGCTAAAATGATACGAGGGCAGGATGATCTGGTGCAAGACTGCATTAGTCACTGATTGGGGTTGACACAGACACCCGGAATGCTGGTTTTTTCCCAGCCAATCTAGGGTATCGTCGTCAGTAAATGATTAAAGCAAGATCATAGAGGGACCAGTGGAGCTTTGATTAGAAGGCACCTGTGAACGTATGTCAGAAGTGGCACCCTAAATCCTTCCCCAAGCACATAAATGGGGTGCACCATCACGCCGGGGAAGAATTGCGGCATAGTTATTTGTATTAATGACTGCGGTTGATATGATATAATCGCTCGTGACGGGGGAGATGAAGATAACATGGAAATGTGAATTGATTAGAAACGCTATTAGTATAATTCAAAGCGACATCTCGGGAGTCCCGGTCCTTCCAAACATGAGCTTATTGAATTTGCGATGAACAAGTGCTTGGACTCGGAGACCAGATTAGGGACCTTGGGTGAAGAACTACCTGGTCACCTCAATATTGCAATAGAGCGGCTCGAGAGGTCTGGGAGTTTGAAAGGAGCTTCGCACTGCAACAGGCGAATAATTTGCTCTCAACATAATAAGTGTAGACATGCTAAGCAATCCGTGGAGGAAAAATAGTTGTTCGTCTAAAGGTCACAAGATACATGAGTAGGCAAAACAGCCCTCGTAATGATAAATTTTTACACAGTATACCGCACCGTGTCGCGGGATACCTTCTGTTTTTCTGCTGTGCACATACGTCAGACATTCTACTTGAGGATATATCAGCACATAAATGACTTGCCTTCTCCAGAAGCCTCCTGTTTGTGAGATCCAGCACCGGCTGTATATTTTGATGACTCCCGTGCTGGGGAGTATCTTGTAGCTGAAGTAGGAGAGGTAGTAATTTGTCCATGCCAGCCGAATCCTGACGATTCTGGACCTGTAGATAGAACATTGCGGGGAATGTGGAGCTCCATTGTCTGACTCATGCGATCGGAGAGAGTATGTCGGGCATTAAACCTTGAGAAATATTGTCAGACAAATAAGCCAGCTGAAGAGAGTTCATACAGACATTGCTAAGATGGAGTTGGCGTATACTGAAAGAAGAACAATCAGGGTTCAAAGTGTCCCCATTCTGCGAAAACGTTCTTACATCGGGTGACGGAAAATTCGATGACCAGATACAGCAATGTGTGGGATCGAGCAACATACTTGTGCAAAAAAGGATGAATCTCTTGAAGACCTGCAAGAGGCTATAAGATCTTACTAATATAATGACCATGATCGCGGATAAACTTTCGAGAGGGTCAATAAGGAACAGACGCAAAAAGATTCCGTTAGATACCTCGTCAATAGGCCAGTCCCCACAAAGTATTGTATCAGACTTTCTAGAACCGACTCACTCCTACACAATTTGGTTTGGTTAGGCCTTGGTGGCATTCCAGTTGACACCCACCTGGCTAGTCCGATTGTGATTCCAGAACTACAAGTATACAGAATAATACACATGGCGGCCGCGATCGAACAGTCCACCACAGCGACAGTGCCGAGGGCCAGGTAGAAGATATACTTATCATATTGGTAAGACATTGAAATTATGAAAACTGTATCTCACCTCAAGGCCAGGCGAAAATCCATAAACAACATCGATCCTTGGCCTTAGCCATCACATAAGAATAAGCAAGGTGAAAAACTTGAGAAGCTTACAGGTAGCTCAGAAAAACTCAACGCCTATGCATGAGCCGGATGTTATTTCGTAACAGATACTGTACTCACTGACTGCAACAGCTTAAAACACGCGTTAGTTGAGAAAAGCGAAGAACTCGAGAATCGTACCAATGGCAAAGATTGCGACCGTGATTACGAAGACCTGTGAAGAATGCTGAGTATGCTTCGTATCAAGAAAATAAGGTGAACCAAACCTGAGCTGCTATTCTCCACCGTTTTCGCAACAATATGCTGTTGCTCGAAACTTTCATCGATCGTGATACTGTTCCAGTGACAGCACTAAAAAGAAAGCTTACAGATCCACATTTGTCTTAAATAGTATCTGGACGATGTTAGGTTTTCGCTTGTATGAAGAAGTTGCGGTTATACTTACAAATGAACGAGAAGGATTAGGAAGACCTTGATAAAATATTACGACGCGGTAGGCTGATATATGAAGGACTTACTTGAGTTGTACAAAGAACCTACAGTACGCACAATGAGAATAAATCGTGCAGAGTGTTGTGAAACCACGGTACCTGGAGACTCCTGGAACAGGACGCGATATAAGTCTTGAATAACCAGGATGAATGCGGGGCTTACCATATAACGCGAGGATGAGCAGCGGAATCGCCCAATAATTCACGGATATAACAGTACAACATATTCATGCCAAAGACAAGGTTCAGCATGTCTAATACACTGCGAAAAAGAAGAATGAGGTGATCCTGCCGCTGGATACAACGAAAACATACAATACAACCCCAATCTTTTCTCATAAGGGACGGTCAGTCTGTCGCTTAAAGTTGGAGCAGAACTCACTATTGTTTTCCGAGTATTGGTTTCCCTGGCACTTGTATACAGGTAATACTCATAGGACTGTCGAATCGTTACGCCAAACAAACTTTAAAAAACATCAGAGATCTTTCCATCGAAAAGGTTCGAACTGCTGGTACATGGCGCTTAGGGAGAATCCAAAGAAAGCGGCTGCTAACGTGACATTGAGATCTGGGTTCGTTAGTAATGGTCGTGAAGTCGTGTTCAAGTTCATCGTCCCACACGACACAGTTAGAGTGGACGTCTGTGTCAAACTGCGGTCCCCGGAGATGGAGCGGGTGTGAGGCGAAGAAAATCAGTGTGCATCATGCACTTCATGAGGCGTCCCGGAAAACAACAACACATGTTGCGTTGCGCCAAATCAATTACTACCTCCGGGTAGCACGGTCCAGGCCCGCCAAGATAAGAGTGTAAATATGAAGATAGTTCCTCTGCGTGAATGTCGGTGGTCTTCAACTGCTTGGGTATAGAAATATTGAGGATGTATATGTCGAGATCAGAGCTTGGTAGTTACATAATCTCACCGGTTCGTCTTTTAATACAATTCACTCAAAGACCAAAACCCCGCTCTCAACGGACACAATCGTTTCTTGTTTCCCAGACAGAACGGCAGAGTCGACTTCGCACGGACATGAGAAAGTAATCCGACCCCCACCATTGGGGTTGGAAATGAAGATTATCGTCGCAACAGGCTAACTTGCGGAAGAAAAATAAAATGAACACCCATATTTAAAAGCCGTTTTTCAACGTTGATTCTTGAATTCAATGGGTCTGACTGAACATGAGAACGGTTACAAGAGGCATGACTAAACTCACTGCCCAATCGATCTAATTCGTATTATGTTCAGATCTAATGTGCCATGTTGACCAGCGACCAGTGACGTACCGACATACAACCTACATAGGTGATAGAGGTGCATGCCAGTGGATAACGAGTTTGGATCGCAGCGTCAGCTCCTTAATATGGGCAATAAGGTTTCATTGTAGTGAACTCAATTACTTACGTGACGTGAGTTCCCGTAATTCAGAACAAGGGGTTGTCCAATGCCCTCTGCCTCCATTACCATCACATCCAGGGTCTGATAATGGGATTTGCAGGACGATTTGGCCAAGAGGTTCCAGGTTCTTGGACGTCGTCTCCAAGACGTTGATTGTCAAGGGCAAAATTAAAAAATTGGATCGACGTCCTAAACAGATCTGAATGAAAAACGGATCCCCTATCATGAAAGACCAGCTAACGGGTCCAGCTTAGTGACGAATACACCACTTGGACTTCGGGAGAAAGTCCAAGTTTCCAGACAAATACAAGTTCCTCAAGTGGATAATAAGTGAGCTGTGCATTTGCGTGAATGGAAGCCCTGAGATCGGTGTGGCCTGAAGGAAGTCGAGTGACACCTTCAGTCAAAATCCAGATGTTATCAATGTCATGGATGCAAACAAGAACTTGAATTTGAAAATGATATTTTTGGGATCCGCAGTTATCGTTTGTTAACGCATAAATCCATCAGTCCTGAATTCCGGACGACAAAGTGTCGATAGCAGACTGAAGATTCGAGTTCGGTCTTTGGAATAAATAAAGAAGGTTGAAAGGCATGACTCGCGCTGCGGGCCGGAAGGTTTACTTTTTCATGCCAAGGTTGAACGTTGAACATTGAACAGTGTTCTGCCAACAATGTTACCTTGGCGAAGGATACGCGCACTCTCGAAAAATAAAGGGATTGCGCTTATTCCTGAATCCGTTGACTTTAGTTGAACAGTTTCACCTCCAGACGAGTTTTTCGGCTCTCCAAATCGTCTCAACTGACCACGCGGCCGCACGTCATGAAGACCTATTGGCTCTGGGGCTCGTTCAACGAAAGCTGGAGATCAGATGTTGCTCAAACATTGCAAGTACTTTCTTTCAACAAAGTATCATTGCTGAGGCCCTGAAAAATCAACGATAGTCAACACAAATGACAACGGCCAAAGAGTCTGGCAACCCGAACAACGAGGATGCGCATTGCGCCCATTCCCAGAAATTGTATTTTTTTCCCATTAAAACAAGTCACTGGATTTTACAAACGTCTTATTGCCTGCCATGACGAGAGGCTTAAACGGTGCAAGGAATCTGCTGCACGCATTACGCTCCTGTTCCAGTAAGCACTCGCTCAAATTTCCCATGTCACTCTCACTTCCCACCGCCGTAGGCTCCTACGCAAGCGGCCAAATCGTGTAAGGCAACCGACCCTTTTCACCTCACCGGTTAACGGCTCGTTTTCATCCGCACGAGGCTCATTGGGTCACCATCCCTTTATTTCTGCCTACCCCAATAAGTCGTGGTATAGAGTTTGTTGATCAGACGGAGATGACCACAAGAACAAGGTAATCGGGATACGAGGTTTCGGCTCCATGAAATTCTGCCTGACCAGCCTCTCAATAGTGGATGGAATGGGATTATCAACAATCCACACATCAAGGTCGACGAGAAGTTGAATACATCGAGCCTCCGTGCTTTGGATCGAAACGTTTCTCAGCCACCAAATCATCAGTAAAACCTGGTACACCAATGAAAGTCTGGCAAGACCCCACCCCAGAGTCGATCCCGATTTGATTAATTTTTGGGGTACCCCGAGCCACCGGGATCACTACAGTGCGTCCCCTCAAAATGAAAATGCTTGCTTTCACCGTGCCTACAGCTTGGTGGCACAGTATTGCTGTCGGTGACGTAGACGCAATGGTCCCAAAACCGAACAATCCATCCACCCTTATTCAAACGGAATTGGCGCATCATTTGACGCCAACAACAATGCAGTCTCAACAGGACAGATCCTCCCGCCTCTCATGAGACAATGTTCGGTAGACGCCCGCTGTGCTCGCCTCGCAGGATGGTTGTGAATACCATTGTTGGACACATCATTCATTCGGTAAATCGGGCCTTCTTTTCAGTGAGTTGTTGACATCTAGTTTTCAGCTTCCCACCATGGTATGCTTCAGGCCTGTCATGATCATCAACATCTTGGCTATGCTTATGGCCACTTGATCGCCCAACGTACCGAATAGCTATTGGGTCACCGGCATGCAGGGAAATGCCAATGGGGCACTCATTCCGTCCCGACAGGGCTTGAAGCAATTCCCATATGTTTCGCGTGGCAGATGATCAACGCTTCAATTTAAGATGCTGGAGTGTACCAAACGCTCTTACAGTGCGTCAAGTTGCGATCGCCAACCCTTTTTCAATATTGTCTCTACGACCGCTTTGCCCGTCTTTATAAAATCTACTTGGTTCTATTTTGTTAAATGTAGGACCTACCCTAAACTAAACACGTGATTACACATTTGATTAGATGAGTCGCTCGAGAAATTTTGACTCGTTCTTTGACCTGAATTTCTCCCCTCACAACTAGTCGAAATGGCACCAGCAGGAACACTTTGGTCAACGCCGACCATGACGACTACCAAGGCCGTATGTTCAGTTCCGTATCATTGTGTCTTCCCCTGTTCTCATAGATTCTCGTAGATCAGGGCGGCCGCTGTGTATGGAGGCATTGAGATTGAAATCCCAGCAACCTATGAACATTTCGTTGATAACAAGAAACCAGAGTTTCTGTCAAAATTCCCACATGGCAAGATCCCAGCTTGGTGCGGTGCAGATGGGTTTTGTCTTTTTGAGGGCCACGCGATCGCACGTTACGGTGAGCCAAACTTTATCGATCATCCGATCTGCCTCGTTCTATGGACGAGGGCGTAGAAGATGAGAACTTTTATTCAGTTATCCCTGTCTTAACACAATCATGTCGAGACGTTCAAAAAATCTGATCCCAATTGCCTTTCGATGAACTTGTACTTGTTTTCAGAATTGCTGATTGGGTCTTCCTAGTTGCTGGTCTATCTCCAAATTCTGGTCTTCTTGGCAGCTCGCCTGAGGATGCTGCTTTGGTTGATCAGTGGACCCATCTTGCAGAATCCGAGGTCCATATCTACACATACGGGATCAGATATCTGACCTCCGGTCAACATCCATATAACAAAGTGGTAAGTATGTTTTCATTGACTTTAGAGAAATTAGTCACCATCTATCTATCCTAGATTCACAACACATACACAGAACGTCAGAACCGCGCTCTTGATACACTTGAGAATCACATCAAGAATCGCACATACTTTGTTGGCGAACGTATCACTCTTGCCGACATTTTGGTCGCATGCTACACTCAATCAGCCGTTGCTGTTACCATCGATGCGGCTCTACGCCCCAAATATCCCAATCTTATTCGTCACCTGGAAACCATTGTCAACCAGCCCAAGTTGAAGGAAATTTACGGCGACATCAACTATTGTGAAAAGGCGGCCCAGTTCACCCCTCCAGCCAAGGAGAAGAAGGAACCTAAAGCAGCCGCTGCGCCTGCTCCCAAGGAGAAGAAAGCTGAGAAAAAGCCGATGAAAGAAGACGATGATGACGAGGAAGAACCCTTGGTGCCCGCTGAACCCAAAGTGAAGAACCCTCTTGACGACCTTCCAAAGTCAACTTTCAATCTCGAGGATTGGAAACGTGCATACTCGAATAAGGAGACTCGTGGAGCCGGAGGCGCTGTTGAATGGTTCTACCAGAAGTGAGTACATAACATAAATAATATTCTATTCGACCTCACACTTTTGCAGCTACGATCCGAATGGGTTCTCCATCTGGAGATGCGATTTCAAATACAACGAGGAACTCACCCAAACCTTCATGTCTTCCAACCAAATCGGAGGATTCTTCAACCGCTTGGAGGCCTCCAGGAAGTACCTCTTCGGTTCTATGGGTGTTCTTGGTGTGACAGGCAATTCCGTCATTTCTGGTGTTTTGGTCGCTCGTGGACCCGATATCAAACCTGTGGTGGATTGTGCGCCGGATTGGGAAAGCTACGCCTTCAAGTTGCTGGATGTGAAAGGAAACGAGGACGATAAGAAATTTTTCGAGGCTGCTCTTGCCTGGGATTTGGAAATTGAAGGGAAGAAGTGGGTGGATGGTAAAAACGTGAGTTGGAATTTCTAAGATCTGAGTCGTTCGTTCTCTGACTGACTGGATAATACTAGTTCAAGTGAAGGGGGCGAAGTGATAGGACTCTCGAAAGCGGCTATGGTCGCCCCTTTTTTTCCTTTTTCTTTTGCTACAGAATAGTCATTGAGAAACAGTTAAAATTCGATTGAAAATACAAATGATATACAACCAAGAAGACAATAAAAATTTATCAATGGGTCAACAAATGGAAAACACAAAGGGAAGCATGCAAGTCGAACAAAGAATAATATACAAAAGGCGTGCTACTATTGGCGGCCAAATAAAAGGTAGAATGGGAAATATAAAATTCTGTGAATTAACAACCGTCTCGATTTCTCCTTGCTTATCGCGCATCATTGGAGATGATACTACCTATGCTCAGTGGGTTTTTCTTTCCTTGTCCCTGGGTTCGGTATCCATGCACGCCATCGTCCACCCTCTCCCCAACAGAATTTGACATTGCCACTCGCCCATTAGTCCTCATCGACGGGGGCGACGAGTTTGAAGATCTGACGGGCGAGTGAGGACTGCCGTTGTTCGCACTATTACCGACGTTGGGGTTGTTTTCGGTAGGTATTGGTGCCAGTTGAATCCTGTGACCTTGATCTACTCCACCAGGATTGACCATCGCTCCTGAAGGTGCACCCCCAGGTGTATGCGACTGAGGCTGTCCAACCGGAAGATGACCTTGCTGTTGTGGGTGTTGTGGATGATGCGCATATGCATCCCACCCGTGCTGGTGGTTAGTGACGAACCCTTGTCCAGCCCACTCTTGTGCAGGAGGTGGAGGGGCGGCATATGTTGCATAAGAATATGCTGGGTGGGGATGCGGAGCGTGAGGATGTGGAGGTGGACCATAAGAACTATGTCTCATCGGTGTCGGGTGGTGAGGTGCACCAGCGGAATGCATTGCGTATGCTTGCGGATGAGCCGCATGGTGAGGTGGTGCTGGAGCTGGCATAGGCGCAGGATGCATAGGTGTCATATTGTACTGTGGAGCTTGAGGAGGAGTGGGTGCTCCATATCCTCCTCTGCTGGTGGCCGATTCGGGTGGCCGATTGTTATAAACCACATTATAGTCGTATTGTGTGACGGGTGTTTGTACAGAGGCTGCGGCAACTCCCGAACCGGAGGCAAAATTCGGAGGCGGTTGGGTTGGTGTTGAACCATTTGCACCGTTCCCGATCTGAGCACCATCTGCCACCATGGACGCAGGTGTACCGCCAGGAGTATTATTGGTGGGAGCTGGTGTCGGCGGTGGATGTGCGTACTGGGGCATTGGCGGAGGGGCATGAACCTGGTGCTGGGGATAGGGGTGCGGATGCGGAATCATCTGTTGCTGAGGGTGGGGTGGTTGGTGGTGTTGTTGATGTTGATCGTAATACCCATAGCCGGGCATAGCTGGCGGCGGTGGTGGAGGTGCTGGTGAATGTGTGTACATTCCAGTCCCATAATCATACCGTGCTGGAGGAGGTGGAGGCAATGGTTGTTGCGGTGGAGGTGCATATGTTGGATAGTGAGTGTGTTGCTGATGATGGTAATATGGGTCGTAGACAGTTGGCTGTGCGGGAGCGGACATTGGAGCGGATGGTCCCCACTGAGGGTAAGGTGAGGAAACATATGTACCTGCCTGTGGATGCTGCATGTGCTGTGGGTGTTGGGGTTGGGGTTGGTGCTGCATAGCTGGAGGCGGCCCATGATTAGACGGATGAGGAGCAACTTGTGGAGGAGGGCCATTTGCATTTTGCAACGAATGAGATGGCTGGTGTTGGGGTTGCAGCGTCTGCTGCTGTGGTGGCGGTGGTTGTGCGGTCTCAACAGGAGACGGAGGCGTGGGGTATTGCGTATGAGATGGTTGGCTCGATGGGGAGAGCTGAGGCGACGATGATGCTGCGCCGTCTACTTGGCTAGAGTCGCGATACTGGGAAGACGAATTGTTGATCTGAGGGGATTTCTGTTGATTCAACATAGCAGGCTGTGACGGAGGATCCATCTGTATAATCCCACCACCTCGTCCATCAAACACACTGGGACCAGGCAGTGAGCCTCCTGAAGGTAGATGGACACTCATCACCATGCCATTTGCTGGTTGCAGCTCCTTGCCAGGTTTCGAGGGTGCAGAAATTACCCCTCCTGATGACGACGAAGGCATTGAATTGGGAGGGGCGGTGGATGGCGGTATATTTGCGCCAAGAGAAGGGTTGATCGAAGCTGTTGACGACCAAGGCAGTTGCTGCTGAACAGCTCCTACACCTGACAGTCCTGAGCCACCCGCATCGGCAAATGTGTCGTTTCTACTTCGTTTCTGCCTCTTTGGTCTTCGATCCGGAGCGTCTTCTTCGTCGCCATCTGAATCGAGACCATCGACGTCGGTCGATAACGGTTGCGAGAGGGCAGGGATCTGGCGTTTACGGACACGAATGTCTTTCCTGATACGGATTTTGATTCCTTGGTCCGCCAGTGAACATGAAAGAGGAGTCGACTCTGGTTTCGTGGTGTTAGTAGGCTTACTTGACTTGTTACCATAAAACGACAACTTACCTTCCATCCCAGGAAATTTCTTTGCAGTATAAACATAGAAGGGTGCGGAGTATATTGACTTGCAGTGATGCACGTTGTTCCTGTGTAATTAAGACGGCGTCAGCATATTGATAACGAAAGAGTGTGTAAACCACAAAAGCGGGTAGAACTGTTCTTCCTATCTAACCACAGGCCTATAGAAAAGCCGCAGTCGTGCCGTTCTACAGACATTCGGAACTGACTTGCTAGTCGTGAATGTCACTCGAGGTGCTCAACGAGGCTCCCCAGCGGAGAATCGGCACGTAACTACATGGCAACGAGACACTCACTCGACCACTTCAAAGAGGCTCAGTTTCAAACGGTAGCTTCCCTCAGTACGCACACTGAGATCCGGAAACACGAAGAACCCAGCATCTGTGAACAGAATTCTAAGACAAAATAAAAATGCAATTGAGTTCGGCCCACCTTCGTTGTTGTTCTGGGGATCCTTCAGGTGATACAAGGAAGAAACTACTGAGCCAGTTGTACATCTTGTTCGGCCATCCTGAAAAGATCGTTTGCTCCGGATTAAATCATTGATATCGCGGGGCAATGCACACCTTTAACCAGTGCAGTTCGGTTTCATCATCGGGCCGTGCAAGACAAGCGAACATGAAATAGTAAGGATTTTGGAGATAAGATTGAGAATAAGTTGAGTCATCGGCCACTCCATCTGCAAAAGAGGAAGGATCTGGGGAAGCGGAATCGGACCCTGCGCTATTGTCCCTTCTTGGTTTGGAAGAGCCAGCGACCGAGTTTCCTGGGACCGAAGGATGGATGACCCGCAGCTGAACAATCGGGGGCGGATCAATTGGACGACGGTCAGCTTTATGGGTGGCAGGTGAGCGTGGAACGAGAACCAGAATGAAGGATTGGATGGTACCTTTGCCGCCCACGCCACACATACGAGCTTGCTTGGGTTCTTGACGAACGACAAGTTCGTAAATCCTGGAATAAGACACGTGGGTGTCAGTCGAGTTGAACATGGGCCAAAGAAGAAAATCGTGGTAGCATCCGAAAGGTCGGGCACCGAAAAGAAACACAGGCGAAAAAGCAAGTCAGCGCCCGTGTGGAGGGTTCAGAGATATGAATGATTGGCAGAATCCGCAGCAATGGAGTACAAGTCAAGAATGCCCCATGCTTTAGCAAATCCCTTATAGCCCCAAATCCTCAGATATCGATTTCGTATGTGAATCGACCCAATTCCAAGGACTCGGGTGGAAACTGATGATTCAGAGAAGGGGTGTACTCACAAACGGCTTCTATCAAAACTATACTGAGCAGCCATATCTTTGGTTGGTTATGAGCAGAGGAAACCAGTTTATACAATTCCTAATGTCTGAGGACGATGTGGGCGGCTGAGAGTCGCGGTGTTGGTAGCAGTGATCAGAAATTCAATTTCCAAGTTTTACACCAATTATGCGGAACATGTCCACACACTTGCAATTGTTCCCACGTCTATAGTCTATTTCTTGTCACCAATCCGTTGGTTACATGATTGCCAGGTTGTCGGGTCTCCTTCACCTGTTGTATACGTTGCTAGGAATCCACTACAATCGAATAATCCACAGCGAAAGGGTAGCAACTAGTCTCCTACCCCATTTTCTGCACCCTTCTTTCCCAGTCAGGTCGATTCTTTATATATTGCTGATAAGAAATACTGGTTGAACCCACAAACGTTCGCGGGACTTCAAAATCCCAAAGGCGCGACAACGAAGAACAGGTTCCTCTTATCATTGGAATCCCATCTTGGACGTTTCGTGGTGCACTTATTTATCTTCCAGTGAGATTTGCTATGTTCTGGAACAGGATCCGTCCGATCGATAACTTTCGATTGGAACTTACCAGACGTGTCCAACTGGCGATTGCTTCACTGAGGCAGGAGCGCTGGCCCAGGTACTCCATACATGCAATCGTGAGTTTCTGGTCACTGAAAAGAACTTTACATAATTAGTCAAGGCTCCGTTTCGCTCTGGACAGATCATTCAATGGTGACAAGTACTATGAAGGGTGGAGCCGAGAAAGAAAGCTTGGGTCAACCGCAAGGCATGCGACATGGAAAGTTTGAATTGAAGATTGACCCGTCAAGGCTTTAAGAGGAAGGAGCAAGCCCTGGGTCCAACACTAGTGCCTGACATGTCACATTGGCACTGTCTGTACAAACCAGAGTCTTCAAAAGCAAGTTCCGAGTCGGTGCATTAAGCCATGTCGAGTAGTCGCTTACTGACGAAGTATTGTTGTAGTGGTCGCCTTTGTTCCCTTAATATTATACTTATTCGGCCATAGCCGCTTCAAGTCCTGAGCGCTGAGCGCTGAGCGTCCATACCGAAAGTTCCTCCGACACATCATATCAATCCAATTTGTTGTGCCGCGCTGATCATGGTCCGCTGGACAAGTTGAAAGCAGCCATACGTTGGATCAGTTTGTTCGATTTTACTATGACTTTCAAGTTTGTTGCGATACTTCGCACGTCTCAGTCCATTTTGCGTCGTTCTCAATGGCGAATAACAATTCCTTCACCCACATGAGCTCTTGACCCTACTATTGCTTGGTGTAACTGTTTCTGCTATCATGGTGGTCTGTTCTGGTGACAAGAATTTAATCCGCTAATGCTCTCCGATTAGAGTACAACATTTAGAGGGTCTAGTGACTCGCAGCTCCTCTCCGATTACAATATTCAGGAGTCTCCGAATATCCGCCTGTCGCTTCATCGCCATCTTCACCGAGAACCGATTTTTGATGGCAGGCAGCTTGAGGGCGCACGATTACAACACTGATTTTCCACCCATCAGTTTCATCGTTGTCAGCAGGTAGCCCGGGGATTAATTCTCGTGGGGTGTGGTTTTCTCAAATCGATTACCAATTTAAAGGAGAAGGCAGAGTCCCATGAAACTAAAATTTTGACATTTGTGTCAAGTTTGGCAAGTTGTCTTCAGTCTCAAAAGCTCACGGTTCTGCTGATCCGTCTTGGGATTGTCCTCCTTCCAATTGTTCGTGGACATTCGGATAATATGCTGTTCCTGTTGGGTTATCATCGGTTCCATAAAAAAGAATACCGGTCTCAGTGATGTTGAAACCTTGTGATCAACACCTATCTTCAGAGTGATTGGGTAGATGTAGACCTTCTGCAGATCAGAAGGAACATTCAGGACGCTCATCTGACAAGGTTGGAATAGAAAGGCTTGTTAAGCCAACGCTGGGAGTCCGAGCTTTTGCTACCGCCCTGAGGAAGCGATGATCAGTATGTTCGAACCTCGATGTTCATTGTCTGCGGAGGTGGTGATGGAGTATCAATATCTCTGACAAACGTGAAATCGACTATACCACCCTTCGTTTCGTAAGGGTCGGAAAAATGGAAGCAATCCGAGAGATATTCTCTGTGCCGGTAGTTGTCTTCCTTGTCTGCGCTGCGTTGGCTCCGAATGTCGCCCCGACTGTAGGCTGAGGGGCGATGGCAGCAGCAACGGTACTAGAAGTAGAATTACTCGAACCTGTTTTGGATACGGACGCCACTTTGGAAAGCCATGCAAACTTGAGAGTTCGAAAGAGGTGACGTCGGCATTTATCTGCAGCGAATTAATATTGATTTTAGTGTAGAAATGACCGTAATTCATCTTGTCGGTCAGTTGCTCGTTCGAAAATAGTAAAATTGAACCTTGCATGTCGGGAATTGCCTGAGTTCTGTTCCTTCTGACGTTCTCTGTTTAAGTTGAATTATAAAAAAGTGTGATAGATAAAAATACAATGAGCATACCTCGATCACATAAGTTGAGGTAGAACACGAGGTTCGCCTGGTTGAGATGAGCATATCCCGGAAATAATGTTCATTGGCTTGATTCCCTTCTCTACGCGATGGCTCTGATTCCGGGCCTTGACTTACGCCATTCTTATTATGATTGGAAGGTTTATCTTGAATCTTCATTCAACTCTTCCCATCTATCGGTCGACCGTTCTTTGTTATTACTGTTCGGTTCTAGGTGGTCGGATTCCGTTCCGGAACTCGAACCGAAGACAGAGTTGCTCCCTGATCATGAACGTATGAGATTGGATTGGGCGCTTATGAGCATCGATCTCATTGATGTATTTTGAATCAGTATAGCTCGAACTAGATCACTGGATCCGGTAACATTGTCAACAGCCTCGGATACAGGGATGTCGTGAAAAGAGTTTTCTGTGAAAAGGCCAGGAATGGAGCGAAGATAGATCCCTCTTGAAAGGAGATCATTTGGAGCGAATGAAACGTGGAGTTGTTCAAAAAATCCAAGACCATCTCACATGAGACCCTCGACCATAGCCAGATTGGAAGACTGAAAATCTTGTTGATTTGAGGCAGGTTATGCATTATGCACGTTCCGCAGCAATAAGACAAGTCGTTGCTTGCCAAAAGATCAGGCCG
>Ga0307517_10004007_pt1 | contig 22804 bp, 25 predicted proteins | sample 23_EM_MG_FD_194515 | JGI IMG/M metagenome (GOLD analysis project Ga0307517, IMG submission 194515) | Populus trichocarpa ectomycorrhiza microbial communities from riparian zone in the Pacific Northwest, United States - 23_EM | ecosystem: Host-associated > Plants > Roots > Unclassified | place...
GGGGAGGGTTTACTGAATGGAATAAGATGGTATCGTAGTTCTCTAGAATAACACTCTAGTTATAGAATAAAAAAAAGGAGGCATTGTTGAACCCGAAAAACCAGCGCAAGAAATAATGAGAAAGAGGGGGGGGGGGAGGGGGAAGAGAAAGAGAACGCCATAGGGACGATATCGGTTGTCACTTCAAGAAATGGATCCACATCCCCTTTTCATCAATCGAGTTCCTCCCAACGCCAACCTGCCCTTCAATTCCCAACCTCAACGCAATCTCCACAATCCCCGGACCTCGATCCCTCAGCCTCTGCCGCTCAATATCTAGCGTCGGCGACTCGACGAAAACCCACGGCTTGACGAGCCCAGGCACATTAACCGGCGTATCGAGCGGTAAGCGCGCTGTGCCGAAAACCTGCACCGGAGAGGTGTCCATAATGCTGGAGTAGAGGTCTAGGTACGAAGCCTCCTGCCCATCCGGGACGAGGATGGTGAACTGCGCGATGCCCTTCGCACCGCTAGGATGCGTGGTGCGCTCCTTCGTCACATCAACGCGCAGCTCGCGGGGAGTGATATCGTGGCACCAGAAGGGTATCTCCCCACGACGACTGAGGCTACTGGGGCCGCCGACTTGTGCTTGGCCCTTTGGGAATGTTGCCTTCCAGCGGATATCCTTCGCGTCATGGGTTCGCTTGCGCCCGCCCTCCACCGGTTGGTCGTAGTCGATGCCCAGCCTGCCGGACTTCTGGTGGATGCGGCCGCGCAGGCCCGCGTAGTCGAAGGTGTCTTTTGGATTCGTCGTTAGGGCGAAGTCGATGAAGCCGTACTTTTTGTGGCCCCAGAAGTGCCCGCGCCGCAGGGAGGGGTTGTCATTTATGAAGGCTATTAGCTCCAGGTATGTGCCGTCTTCGAAGACTATTAGCTTATTTTCCGTCTTGCCATCCGAGTACCGCCCGCCCGGGGTTAGGGTGAAGTTGTTGGTTATCCAGGATGGGGGATTGTGCAAATCTGCGTAAGGGACAAGGATGACGACATGGTCTATCTGAGCTGGGGCCATGGCAGTGGCGTTGGTGGGGGGTGGAGGAATCAAGGTTGTAGAAACCCGGTGGAGAGATAAAGAGGGATGGGAAAAGGGGGACAATTGAAGAGGATTCGTAAGGAGTTGCTGAATTGTATGACGACTTTCTAGTGAGAAAAACTATACAGGTCAGGAATGGGAATCAAAAACTCCGTAATTGTTCTGGCTTCGAATTCGATACCAGGCCTTGATGGGGAGAACCGGGAATATAATCAACAAGACAAGCATGGCAGAAGCCTCGCGTCTGATCACATCATTTCTTCCATGGATGATGTTAAGCGGGTCATTGTCGAAGGGATCCAAACGCGAAGGTCGCGCCCATAGACAGTCTGCCCAGGAAGAACCCTATCGTGCGTACCGCGTGGTGGATTTCTAATTGACAAAGCGTAGTGCAGTGCCTCACGCGCAAAGCGAGAACAGCGGCGATTAATCTCTGGCCTTCTGGTGGATGGATGGCTGTAAAGTAAGTGAGGGTGAGTTGGAGGATGCGGTGGGTAGGTAGGGAGACAAGGGAGATTACATTAAAAGAGTGGAAGCAGACTGCCGTGATGTACCGCTGCTCCGGATAGATCAACCAACCAACGGCCAACTTTATGACGCCTTATTCTCCAATTCTTTCGCGACACCCATGCCCATAGGCTGCCCTTGCGCATGCCTGCATCCACGGACATGCTTGAGCCCGGGTTGGCGACAATGGTCCTTGCGATGGTAATGCCCTGTTGACTGTCCAGTGCAAAAAAATAAATAAAAACCCTCTTGCCAGCGAGACCTACGTGTCCGAACAAGATTTGGGTTGTTCAGTTCTCTTGTCGATTCCGAGGGCGTGTCTTTACCGACTTATTGAATCCTATAAATCAGGAAGCATCGGTGGTGGTGGTGGATGTCGTCGGCATGTGGGGGCAAGGGGGCTTCCTGCCAAACACCCCTCTCACGATCCAGCTTGCAGATGGAGAGTGTGGTATGATAGGGAACTGCGGAATCTATTCTACTGAACAGTCATCCAAATCTGGGGGGCGGGCACCATTCATAACGCTATCCGGCTATCATTGATGGTAGGTCAGTCAGGCATAAGAGGGGACCAAGGTGCTAAACCCCACAGCGTGTAGACAACCGGAGAACAGATTTTGATTACTACCCCCCTACCCATCTGCATCTGCGGGAAACCTGCCGCGGCCTCTGTCTAAGGGGGTTCGAAGGTGTGTTGAGTAGAGGAAAAAATAACGAGCATCGAAACAGCCGGGGAGGGGGATTTATATCGTGTTCGGAACTTATCACACTTGATCACTCGTAGTTGGGAAGTAACAAGGTTCGTGCTCCATTTAATTGACGAGCATTCAAGTGCTCCTACTATACCCTTGAGTCTCGAGGGAAAGGGGCGGGGGGGGGTAGTCGGGGAAAAATTATCCGCCAGACCGACCACTTGCAAAATTATAGCATAAGTCTTCTTGAGAGTGAGGATGGGTTAAGCTTTGTGTGCACCACGCGAGTTAAAAAGCAAAAGGATCCGCTAAACATGGGAAGAAACATTTCTTTTTCCTAAATCTGCTGGAGTATGATAAGAGCGAGCAAAAAGAATTGAAAGCCACAGAAAATGAGGCAAGTCGGGGCTGGGCTGGCTGGGCGCTTAGTAAGCGTGGCTGGAATGCCGGGATGATGTTATGCTGGGATTGCGTGGGTGTTCCCTGGGGGAGAAATTGATCTTCGGAAACAAAATGTCGAAACACCCACCACGGGAACGGGGGAGTTTTGATTGTGGGGTTAATCACGGCGCAAGTGCCAGGGTGATTTTTTCCTACAAGACGAGGGATTTAGGGATATTAGTAGAATCAAATTTATTGCTTGCGGAGAGATGGGGGCTACTGTTGGAGCGATGGGGTGGAAGGGTGCCCTATAGTAGACTAAGACTAGAGCCCGAGGAACTGGGATGACAATAATTCATGAAATTACACGGCAAAAAACGGAGACAGGGGAGAAAGTGGGAGTGTATGCGGACTCCTCGATGTCCAGAATGACCCATATTCCCAAGCTCCCGGGCTGGACGGGAGGAGTTTTCAGTTAATAGGAAACCCAAATGAGGAATGTTTATTTTGTTGCTGAGCCACGAAAACGTGAGTAGGAATTGGCTCACGGCCCACCGGAGCGGAGACTCCCTCGGGGGTAATTGGGGAATATTCTGAGTTGGTGTGGAGGTGGGGGGCGTCATTGGAAGGGTTCTGTCACTGCGCATCCTCTAGGCGCTTCCCTTCTGTCGGGCCACACATCCCACATCCTCCTCTTTGCCCTATCTCTCTCCTATTTGGCTCAACTCCCACTATTCCTTACCATCTCCTTCTCCGCCTTGTCCTTTATGTTTAGAACCCTGTTTTATCCATGCTGGTAATTCCTATATAGCACTTCAAGTACCCCACCATCTAAACCCGCTCAGCAGGTAAACACAAGCACAACACTCTCCATGCCCAGGGCGCTCCGCAAGTCATCCTAATCCCCGCCTTCACCCTCATCCTTGGCGGCACCCCAGCCGCCTTTAACTAACCTGGTTGGATAGGATGGTATCCTTCAACCTATTGGGAAAGTCCACACAGATGCCAAGGCAGTTATCCCTTGAGTTCTAACCCACCTTGTATCCTAGAAACCGAAACACTGCCGTTCTTAATAAAGTTTAGTAAACTACGGAGTTGCAGCTCCATATTTTTTCTCTTAGCCTCCTCTATCTCGTAATGTCCGGTCTTCCCTCGGTAAGAACCTCTGGGCCATCATGTCTCAAAGAAGTCACCTTGGGAAAGAGACAGTGCCAATATGGATCTGCCAAGAGTACTTTTGAAAAGTCAAGGAGCATGCAAAGGTCGGGGAAGTTGTGAGCCGAGTCGGAGACTATGTCGGGTGTAGAATTGCTGGTTTTGAGATCTGTGTAGAATATAGGCTGGGTTCTTTTTGAGAGGGTTAGGAGGGTGGAGTTGGAGGCTTCTTGCAGGATTTTGTGGCGGGGGTAGGGTATGTGGCTGGGGGGAGGGGCAGGGATGGGTTTCGTCGGAGAAGATATTGATAGGGTGGCAGGACGGGGTCGAGCAAGTTTGGAAGAAGGAGGGAGAAGAAGCCAGCGTCTGTGAAGGAACACCGGTATCCAGCGGGGGCGTTCCGTCTCCAGTCCCTGTAAGAACCTGGCCTGAGCTAGGAAAACCTGGTGTCAAATGATCTCCGAGTGAGATTTTGTGAGCTACCTCCCCGAGCCAAAACAGAGGAAAAGATAAGAATAAAAAGTAGGGCGGTAGGATGGGGGAGGGCAAAGCGAGTAGGGGATGACAGCAAACAATTCACCAAAAAATCTGGTGGGAGAGGTCAAATTTGGTAGGATTGTTCACACTCATCAGTTTTCCACTTCCTGAATCGCGCGGCCGACCTGAAACCGGACCTATTGAGCAAGAATTCTACCTTAATTGTCCGGCTTCGGCTCGGGGCAGGAATATGTTGACTGGATAAAAAATTAAGTCAATCCCTATGACTATACCTATATACCAATGAGTTATAGCACACAGGGACGAGTGTGCCCGCTAATCTTAGAAGGTCCGGATGCCTCAGTGTCAAGACATCTGGTTTGAACACCCCATCAATCTCTTTAGACGAGGAACTCAGGTGCTATCACGGTAAGCGCAGCCACCGTAGCCCCCGTGAAAGCCATCTAGCACCTAGGCCCAGAAGCAGGTGTGGTAAGCCCGGGTCTCTTATTACCGCCGGGCGTAGGTGCAATGCATATGAGGAAAAACCGAGAAAATCACTTCTCCCCGTCTTGGGCCCGGGGATCCCTAGAGCCTACAGATGGAGAGTTAGCTAGTGCCGGGGCCGTCCAGCAACCCTTTCATGGAGCAGGTGGTGGTGGATCTTTATTCTGTGTGCAAATTAATAGATTTAGCAATTCAGTTCATACTGGACAGATGCAGTCAATGAGTCCGGCGTTCCCGGAAGCGCGCAAAGTCCCCGGCCACAGCTACCTGGACACACGCATAACGTGTGTTTGTTCGATCTGCGGTGAGTAATTAGTAAAGCCTATATGTTTAAAGGGAGCCTAAGAGTGAATTAAAAAGTCAGTGGAGGTAGCGCCTGCGGCGGAAACACGGAGTCAAGGAGAGATATAGGTATTCAGAGGGTGACTCAGGAAAGTAAATGGAAGTTTCCTCCAGTTGCTGCACAGTCATTCGAGATGCTCTGTGTTGGTACTTGGACCTTTAAAAGGTGCTTTCTTGACGATGATAATATTATACTTCGTTTTCTTCCATAAAGCAGGGTAATGGGCCGTCGGATTGGGTCAAGTCGTCGTTAACACATACGGTCGGAGACCCTGCAGGGGAGTGTCGCCTGCAGCCTGCCGGTTATGTAATATCGTTCTGGTCGGGTAGCCGCACCAGTTCATAGAATCTTACTCGCGGTTTGGTCCGGGCGGTAGCGTGCTCACCGGGAGCCTTTTGTCGACCGTCACGAAACTTCAGATCATAATTGGTTGGGAAATCTTTCATCATTGCCCGTGGAGGCACTCAAATGAGTAAGTAATCCCACCCGGGGTTGCTTACATTATCCCATATTTCTTAACACCCCGAAAGTCTAGATATATGGAGACTGCAAGTTGGGTATGCAATTATTTGTGTCTCGCAGGCGTGTTTCATTCAACACATGAAACTCATCACTTTATAAGGTTGACCACTAAAGCGGAGCAGGGGGTGAATGTAAAATAAAAGAATAAAAGTAGACATCAATTTCAGACAACAGAGGAAGAACGAAGACCAAGCTAATAGAGCTCCAGTGCATTCAAGGTGCTTTTCATCTGATTCATGTCAGGGTTAATCCCACCATAGAATATATCAAGTGTTATGCTTGATGTCCTTCCCTTGCCGTAAATCATGAGAAAAGTTCTACATCAATTTATCTCTACCAGATAGCATTCGATTTCTTTGGATATTCGATGAATTTCCGTATCCGCTCGGGGAGGGTGTAAGGAAAAGCGGTCGATAAGATTCATACATAGTCCCCCACAGTCCCTCGTAGTCCCCGGCCGTCCCCTGCAATCCCCTACGCTAATTTGTCTTACCTTGTAGGGCCCGCCGTCCTCCACAATAACGGCGGTCCTGAGGTTTCCAGGACGGGTGTGGACCGCATTTTGCCGTCCCGTCCCGTCCAGGGCTTTTGGAAGTTCGCCCGCGGGGCCCTATAGGGGCCCCGGACCATTGAGAACACTGGGGTTAACTGGATTGAATGTTATCCTTAATGCCATAATTCTACAATATAAGTCTAAAAAATAATCATGGAAGAAGAAAAGAACAGAACAGAAAGGAAGGTACGACAGCACGGAGGCGGTAGAAAAGGAAAACATAAAAAAGAATCATGGAATAAGAAAAAAAACAAAACGGAAAGGAATGTACAGTACAACAGCACAGAGGCAGTAGGAATGGAAAACATAAGGAAGGGTCAGCTATCCCTTCTGCTATCCGAACCTGGCAGTATACTATTTATCAGCCTTTACATAGAAACTCACCATCCCTCCCCTCCGGTTGATAATGGCCTTTCCATATCAACTATTACAATTGTTATATGCAGGGTTGCACTCCTGGAATAATAGAAGCTAAGAATAAGGAAATTGATCCGAGTTGTTAGGAACATTTCTGACAACAAGCATTCCCCCGCCATTCAATCAACAAGCCTAGAGAACAAGTAATCTGTTAGCTGGGGTTTGCAAAAAATCTAGCCAAATTCATACCTCAGGCTGGGCCCATTGATAATAGGAGGCACAATCCAAAATAATATTTAATGGGGTGGCCAGCACGAAAGAATCTCGACAACTCTTTCCGATGAGGATTCCAGCGGCTTTGTTGGTTCCGTTTCGCTTAACAAAGACACCCTCCCGAATCCCCCTTCAGGCCAAAAGGTCCCTGGTCCCTAATAATCGCAATCTCGTGCGTGATGTCCCCAGTATACCAACGCTGTAGCATCAGACTGTTCACATTGCCGCATTTGATTCCGGTTGTTCGTCCCACCTTTTCCACGCATGCACCGGGATATGGATCCCCTGTTTCCTCAATCATCGATCCCTCATACTTATTCCCTCCATATCTATATTGCTCGAATAAAATTAACAATCCTGCTTGTCAGGGTTGTAAGTAGAGATCAGAATTAGCTTACCGATTAATCTGGCATGAGAATATACACCAATCGACCCTGGTTTCCCAAGAGCTTTCGGGTGCAAAGGTCGGCAGGTTGAGTAGTCTCAACAGTTGGTCATACTTATGCAACGGCCTGGGCAATTTTTGAACTCCAATGAAACAATTTCCCCCAAAGAGGCACCGCTCAGGACACCAGTTTTAAGTTCAGAATGGTGGGCGGGATCGAGAAAGGTAATCCTAGATGAGCTACTTGAAATTGAAAACGGGAGAGAAATGACTCCACTTCCGACTGCTTAACCGGGTTGGTGCGGTGGCGGCTCTCCGGTGGGCATAGGGTTGTGTAGCGAAATAATCGGTTAAATCGGCTGGTGATTTCAAGGGTAGATGGGCAACAGATCGAGGCACCAGGAGCTGCACCTGGTACACAATGGGCAGCTGTAATGCCATAAACTCCAGTGGGAGAAGTTGTCGATTGTGAGAATCCACCGAACCTGCCTGCCTTACTGACGCTTCCTGCTACTCATTAGTGAGAGAATTTTCTTCTTAGTTGTAGAAGGGTGAGTAAACCTTCGATTCCAACCGACAATGGTTCTAATGTTATTTCGGTGACATCACAAATAGTCGTGGTAGCCCAAGGGGTGTCAAAGTCATTGATGAAAACAATTGAATCTTCAAAGATTAAAAGGGGTAGAACGGCTATCTGTAGTCCGTCCGGGGCGGCCTAAGTTCAGCAGGCCGTCTTTGGGAAGGAAGGCGGGCCCTACAGGGTGAGACATTTTAGTTCAGGGCAGGGGGTGGAGGCGGGGGACTATTGAGGACGGCCGGGGACTGCAAGAGTGATGTCTCATGATGTGAAAAGAATCCGTTTGGAGGTGTATGATTTCGGCTTGGCTAGTGCAGGAGGCCCAAGCGCTGGGACTATAGTCCCCTATAGTCCGTCCGGTCCTCACCTTCCCGGGAGTAGTCCGTCCTTACACCCCAAAAAAGACGGACTATGAGTCGTAGTCCGTCCCGTCCTCCCCCGAAGAAGGACGGACTGGACGGTTGGGAACACTGCAGCTTCAGGAACGGGTTCCCCAGGGAATCCGAATATGAGTGTAGCCACCAGTGGGCCTTTTCCTACCTGAACACTTGCCAAAATATCATAGGAATCTTGCTTCTGCATTTTGTTGAGAACCGTGCTTATATATATTGTGATTGCTGTTGAGTCGTATTCTGCCCACTGGTGCAAGGGCCTGATTTGAGGACCGACAATAAATCCATTCATGGTGAGATGCAAATATCAGTTTGCTGATTCAAGCAGGTTGTGATTGATGGTGACCTTCCGAGTTTTTCGCAAATCGCTGGGTGGTGGGACTTTCCAGAAAGAAAAAAAAATGCGTTGCCTATGCTTGTTCAAGTAGTTCCGACTCTGTATTAGTATCGGACTAAATCTAAATTGTTTACTTGGATCTCATAAGGGGATGTCAGTCCGGTTTGCAGCTGAAGCATACCGTGGGGTCTTTATGAACTTTGGCATGATTCTTCAAGTTATAGTTGCAGCTGGAGGGATGGGGACACAGAGGAGAAATTATCTGAAGAAGTTTGGAACGAAACTTAGGGGGGTAAGCAGATAAAAAAAGAGCGATAAGGAAATCGGGGAAGAAGGTGTGGAACATACCTGCGAAGTAATAACTACTATTGAATTTGCAGTTGTAAGGCACAATATGGAAGAGAGTTGAGTGAGTGGTTTGCTAAGGAGGAGGAGTGAAGGGTGTTTAGCTGTAAACCGAGCGTGGCCGATATGTATAACAGTCACATACCGTATCTGGGGGCACTGCAACCGAAACTTGCACCAAACATTTCTTCTCAGGCCTACGCAGCTGTTATACTTGTTGCTCGTGCACCGGTCATGCTGCGGCTTGGTGGGTTTACCGCCCAAATATCGCGGTGCTAAGCACTGATCTATGTTCCTTTTTTCTCTGGTCAGGCCTCGGGCATGGTTACGAGGCTCCGGACCTTTTCTCTCTTTTTTCTACAAAATTTAATGTTATTCTCCTAGGTCTTTCTATGGGATCTATGGCCTTCTACCGGCTTCACTTACCTCACTCTACCTACCCCCATATCAACTCTTCTCTCCTTACTCCCCCTCCCTAGTGATCTCACTTGCACTAAGTGGTATTCCTCCGACTCCGGACTTCCGATTTCTAACTTTGAATTATGCGCAGGGCACTGCAGCTGGAATTAAACATTACCAACTGCGAAGACCGGAGCCTCACACACTTGCCTCTCCCCGGAAGGCAATGAACTTCCCCATAGGAAGCCTCTGAAAGATATTTCACCTTAATTAGAGGGGTATTCCCAATGCACTCTTCCAGCGCGTTTCGTATGTCCTCTGTAGCTTTAGCAGGCGGAGGTTTTCCCTCCGGGGGAGCCTCTGGGGGTCGGTCGGAGAGCCAACCCACAGCCAGAACAGCGCCGGCGCCAATAACTATCCCACCAAGAAGAATTGTTGTTTGCGAGTATTTTTCCATAGGTTGGCAAGTGAAGATAGAGTAGCGTGACTTTCAGCTGTTAGGCGGGGGTACAGCTCCCCATTCCCTAATTACTTCAGCACAGTAAGCCTGCGTGACGTTGGAGAGGTAATAAAATAGTTTAAATTTTATCGCAATCCCAAGGGAGTGCACGCCTAGGTTTTAAACAACGGTTGGGTGGTCGGGAACAGTGGATCCAATCCTTAGTTACCGAGCGACACGGAGCTTTTATTGATACCAAAAATGATGATAGAAAACAGATATCAGAAAACAAGAGGAGGAAAGAGATCGTGCGCAATAATAAATGACTTTGACAAGACGAGAGATGACTGTAGAACCATGACTGAAAATGCGATGATGAACAGATAACAAATGAATAAAGGGAACAACAGGCCGCCTTATATCCTCCTCAACAGAAAACCTTCTTCCCCGGCATACTTCCTGGGCATTCCGGATCGCTGTTCCACTTTCCATCTCTAGGTCGTCCTGCTCTTTCGCTTTGCCGGGACGCCTCCGAGATAAAAGAACGGTGACCGAGGGTAGAGTTATGCCACCTGCGTCGAGTAGAGTACAGTACATAACCGAGGGTGAGGTAGAAGTTCGGCTATCGCTAGTGCTTATGTTTCGTTATGGGGGAATCGGTGTTTCAGTCCAGCGGGAACCGGAGGATCTATAAGGTGAACAGCCTAAAATTTTTAATCTCCAACACTAGGTCAATTAGAACTGCTAGCATCATTGATAAATAGCGGACTCACCTTGACAGAGAGATAACTCAGCGGGGCCCCGCTGTCTACCAGAAAAAACACCCGGCAGCTTTTTCCCTTATGGGATACGGCCAACGAAGTCATCATCCTTGCTCCCGTACATAAACCCATTCACCTGAATGAGAATCTTTGCCTCTTCTGCGTCACTTGCCGGTGCAAGATGCGGTGTAACTTTACCGCACACCGTATCTGAGCCAGTGTTCCCAAGCGTCCAGTCCGTCCGTCTTCGGGCCCGGACGGGACGGACGGCAGTACCTGAAAGGGTGCCCGGGACGGACTGGCGGGGACTGCAGATGTCTCAGGTGGCGTAATATTCCGGGTAACTTCGGATCACGGGCGGGTCCTGTCGGTGACTGGCGAGCCTACAGGTAATTGGCGAGGACTGCAGATGACGGGTGAGAGCTAAAGAAGACGGGCGAAGACTGAAGAAGACGGGTGAGGACTGCAGGTACGATTCGAGAGTTACCGATCTGTCGAGACGTTTGGGAATACTGCCCCGAACACCATGAAAGAGCTTTGTTCAGTTGATCGTGAAAATCACTCTAGTATTCGGAACCTTGTGGATGTATGAGGCGGTGGAAAGGGGACTTAGGGGAGCGAGGGGAAGCGAGGCGTACGTGTATAGATATCAGGTGGGTGACGTTTTCGTCATCATCAGCTCTCAACCGTTGAATCCCTTTGCGAGTGAGTTAATATGATGCCACTATCGACTCAATAATATATTAAATATGGGGAATATCTATACCGCTGCCGATGGTCTCAACTTCTAACGGACTAATATTTTTGTGTCGATAATGACGGAGATTTTTTACAAAATACAAACTGAGGAATTGGGAAGGTGGCATCAGGTGGGGAGGTCGATGCTGATAGCACAGTGCCACAGTCGCACCCCGCTGTCCCGGACTTCGCTCTACCGGACCCTTCGTTGTTCCGGATAATTTTTTCGAGATTTATTCGTGTGTTTCGCCTCGGATTGCGAACCCCAAGGGCGTGTTGGCTGAACCGTTTATCCTAACAATCAAACCACTATCGCTAGAGCATGCCGAGCAGCATATGACGACTTCCAACACCACCTCTCCCTAGCAGCTCCTCCTCCCAACCTTGCCGCAAATCCGCCTTTGCCCCAGGAGCTTCTACTATACCACACCGCCACTGCTAACCGCATTCTTCCACTCCCTCACATCCGCGGCATAAGCATTTGCCCCTGTGGCCCCGGATCCAAATTGTTCGGCTTTGCGTGTTATTTCTTCTTGCGTCGTTTGAAGAGTGTATTCCGTGACTGCCACTGTGGCGAGACCCATTGCCGAGAGGAGTATCAGAGCCAAAGAACTCCACCCGAAGGCCGAGATCATATTTCGGAGGTGTGTGTTTATGCCGGTTAGGCCGAATTGGTTAACGGGAGTTGCTAGGGCTGTTCTGTAATTCTCATCGGCCAGATTGTAAGAAGTGGGGGGGAAGACGGGAAGGGAGCTCGCGAAGTAATGCTCTGCGATATCCTTCCACATAGCATCACTGGGGCAAAACGCTGCTCCTCTAGCTGTAACCTTCTGAACACGAGGCGCATAGGAATAACGGCCACGCAGGCAATAGCAGTAGCGATCCACACAACCCTCTACGCTTCCAGGCCCGCTCAGATGGGTGCATAGCAGCTAGCCCTCTTGCGGTAGATGCCCCCCCAAGGTAACTACTTGCATGAGATCGCCGCCGACATCACTTGGGGGGGGGGGGTTCAGGGCGCTAGTGCCGCTATCCATTGCCTCCATACCGCATTACTTGGTCAGAATAAGAATAGGAACACAACTTCAATACCAGATGCCAAACCCACCCCGGCAAAAAGAGCGCCTGGACCGCACGTGCGCTAATAAGGCCTGGAATTTCATTCACACTTCAGTCTAACACAGCATAGTACTCCCCTGATTCCAAACTTAATTCATACGACAGAATACCAAAAAGAAAAAAGAAAAGAAAGAAAGAAAGAGGCTATCGATTTCACTCTTCTCCACCGCTCTAATTCACTAGTAGTTGGAAAAGTACGGCGCAGTGGCGTCTCGACCCCCCCACCCTCCCCCAACCTATATCCGAGCATTCGTAGTATCTGAGGTGAAAGACTCCCCCCGGCTATTCCTTGATACCTTATAGTGATCAAGAAAGAGTTCGGTTATTGCTTCGCCAACTTTGGGCACACCATCCGGAAACGTTTGCCCGATTTCGCCAGCCATGCTGATATCGTTTGGTCATTGGGGGGCGCTGCCTCGGCTTCTAACTGGGAGCCCAGTAGTCTCTGAATTCCTCCCACAGCATATCTTCCTAGCGGTTTCTCTGGTAATACTTTTCATGCCAGGGAATTGATCGCGGGGCAACTGAGACCAATGAGTGACATGAAAAGCCTCCATTCGAAGCTACCCCACCCCCCGCACTAATACCTATCCCTTTGGGCGGTCTGAAACACTAGGATTCGTTACCAGCACGCCAAAGCCATTTGGGTGATATTTGAGTGAAGGGAATATTTAAAGTCAAGCCAAATATGGGTGTAGTCAGAATTGTAGTACATTTGAGTATCTATCATCTTAATCAAGTTTCGCCAATCAGGTGCACTTTGGATCAATAAAATTACATAGGAAATGCCATGATCTCGGATTACATAAACAAGTATGTTCGTTCAGGGGGGAATGTCCTACGTAATCGATTACCGGTACCCCTACGGAGGCTTTCCTCGCCCGCACTTGCTGGAACTTAGGAAATCCTTCCATCAACTATCCCCAATTCCGTCTACCTTCTCCAATTCCATCCACCATACCCAATTCAATCCGCTATCCTGACCTGCATTAAGCAACACAAATTAAAATCATGTCCTATCTCTCAATCCCTTCAAGACTCATTCGTGGAGAGTTTACTCCGACCAAACTTCACGCCATGTTCCGTAGTATTGGAACCACCATCCGCCATACTGGGAATCTCGCTGCACAGAGCACCCCTGAAAGTTTGTGTGATGCTATCCTGCATGCCAGGTCCCCAATTGTTACACCTGAGAGGATGAAGGCAGATGCGAGAAATTCCCTCCTCAATGCACTTAGAGTGGAAGAATTACACAGCACAACGGTTAATCAACACATGTGGATCGGAAACCCTGGCGGCCTTGAATTTATTGGTCACTCACACCGTCTTGAAAGCGAACTTGACCAACTTCACAAGAAGCTTAACTCTGTGAAAGACATGGTTAACGCAGAGAAAGCCTCGAAGAACACTGAGATTGCGTTACTAAAAAAGAAGATGAGTGCAAGAGACAAGAAGAGTGCCTCCCTGAGTGCTTCTAATAAGGCGGAGAAAGCTTCAAGCATGGTGCAGATTGCAGCTCTGAAGAAGCAGATAACCGCCCAAAAAAGGAAAACCACCTTCGAGAAAGAGTCACTAGACGAGCAAATAGCCTCCCTGAGTGCTTCTCATAAGGCGGAGAAAGCTTCAAGCATGGTGCAGATTGCAGCTCTGAAGAAGCAGATAACCGCTCAAAAAAGGAAAACCACCTCCGAGAAAGAGTCACTAGACAAGCAAATAGCCTCCCTGCAGACCAAGATGACTGCGCAAGCAAAGACTATCGCAACCCAGAAGACCGTGCTAGAACTTACCGATACTTCCCTAGGAAACCGCCTCAGTTCTGTCATTGAAGGAAATGAATCTTACAAGAATATGAGACAACGCTTTTTGAGCACATTTAAACGGGATTATCTTAAGGAGGAAACCGAAGCTGACCACGCAATTATCACTTCTGGCAACAAATCCGCACATGGTGGCGACGCCACACTCGATGCAACATTATACTGTGGGCCAGGTGCACGAAGAGACTTTCCGGTCTTCCAAACCCTCTATGGGCTGCCACCCAAAGTTGTTGATGGCATTGGTAAGTATTTCAATGCTTGCTTCTTCTTTTAGGCATCAACAAGGCTTATTCGTGTGTCTAGACCATGAGAAAACACTTGCGATATTGAACAAGCATGCAGACATAGTCGCATCGGATTTTACGAGGGGAACTAAAAAGTTCGAGAAACTTTTCTCCAAGTTCATTAAAGCGTTTGAGCTCTCCAACTATGATGTATCACACTTGGATAGGAAAGAAGCCAAAGTGGCTGTCGCATATGAGGCCTTTGTTACATGCCTTGAAACCGAGGTTAAGAAATCACGGCCTCAGAGCAAACCTAAGTCGAAGCCCGCGACAAAACCCAAGTCGAAGCCTCCAACAAAACCCCACTCGAAGCCCCCAACAAAACCCCACTCGAAGCCCCCAACAAAACCCAACTCGAAGCCCCCGAGCAAACACAAATAGTAACCCCCCCTCAATCATTTTCCTTTACTATGAGTCTCCTCGTTGAGCTCTACTTATAAGTGGCTAACTTACCCTTAGTGCCTCGAGATAGAGGTTTCTGAGAGGACTATTGGGTGGAGGGGGTTGGGGGAGTTGGATGAGTTGGAGGAGTTGGAGGAGCGGTTGGGGGCAGGTGAAAAGAAGGATCTGGACTTGGTCAAAAGAGAAATTGACTCTTTGAACAGGCCTTTGTTGAGTGCAGAGCAACGGAAGGAATAGGGGAGCGCCGGGGGGAATAGGAAGAGTAGGAGGGTGTAAAGTGGGGGGAGAATAACAGGGAGACGGGACACAAGTGGGAGAAGGAAACAACTGTGAAGAAAGACTACCATGCTCCGGAGGAGCAGAATAGATAATACGCTAATCAATGCCTCTATCTCAACATGTACTCACCCCGAGTTTCTGCAAGGAGCCGGGCTATAGCAGCATCGTCACCATGGAGAGTGTACCCTTTGAGCATTTTTCAATTTCACAGCCAATGTGCTAGTGGGAGATTTTGGATTTGGCCGCGAACTAAACCCCCGCAGGAAGTTAGCTAGTGTGAGTGATAACCCGTGATCGCAGACAGGAGGGGTTACTTGCCGTAATTTCAGGAGGTTTCATGGCGATCTTGGCTGGGGGAGCAATGGCAGAGTCGAGGAGCGAAACGAGGCGGATTAAGCGGAGGATGCGAAGGGTGTTGTTGGCGAAGGTTTCTTCAGAGGGGTAGTGATGGGCGCATTGTAGGGGAAGAAATGTCCTGTAGGTGGAGGCCTATGCTCCAACAGTTCCGTGTATAGGTTACGAAAAAACGGCGTTGATGGTAGAGTCACTGCAGACGGCATATTTTCCTAGGGCTCAGAATCCCTAAGCGGCAGTCAATGTCCCCCATGTCGAATTATAAGCTAAAGTAAAACATACCATATGCGGAATCCGACTATCTTCAGAAGACTTATCACTCCTTGGATTGACAAAGTTGATATCCAGCCCTAGAATCTTCCCACTGTTTATCAGATAATCTTCTTATTGATTTCAGGGTATCCAAACCTTCAATTTCGACTGAGGCTATTGATTTTACTCTTCCCCACCACTCTAATTCACCACTAGATGGAACAGTACGGCGCAGTGGGTCCCTCGAACCCCCCCCCGCCAAACTATATTCGAGCATCCGTAGTATCTGAGTTGAAAGACCCCCTAGTTATTCCTTGATACGTTGTCATAGCAATCAAGACTTCAGTTATTGCTTCGCCGACTTTGGGTACACCATGTCACTGTAGAGAGTTGTGATTGTGACGGTTCGATCAAATTCTTGCACGATCGTGCCCGCTCCCTCTACCACGTATTGAGTCTCCGCCACGCACCCACCCGTACTATCCATCGTGAGATCTGAGCTATCAATGCCCATGAGTTCGGGTGTCGCGGGGGAGGCTGTCTCTCTATGGGAATTAGCGGTGGTAGGATGTCGCTTGGCCGATTGTGTGGTTAATAGTCTCCCGAAATCGGGGTGAGTGAGTGTGGAACTAGTGACACAATCAATGCAGGGCATTCTGTGCCGATGTCATGTGATGTGTGCTGCTCCCGATATAGGTTGGGTATCCCTCCCTCCAGAGGATGCTCTCCCATCACTAACATCTGGAGTACAAATCGTTCCTTCAATTTCCGAATCAATTTTTCCTTCCAGGGGACTACGCCCCTCCAAAATGGCTTATTGTCGTCATAAGATTACCCTTTCAACTTTTCCTCTTTTAAACTACCAGCTGATATTAGGATCTGACTCAAGAACTGTTCCGCGAATTCGCAACACCGGGGACAACAGCTGTTTGTGGCGGGTTTATCATTTTGGTCCATATGATAAGCAAACATACGATTCCCAATATCAAGAAGGATTGAAAAGAAAATTAAAACTAAAACAGAACAAAAATATCAGCGAAAATGTTCAAATGTTCGACAGCGTCTCCTCCGACGGGAGGCGCTGTTAAGGGTAGGTACAGGCGAGCATGGAATGATAATCTAGCAAGCCGCCGGAATGACAATATCCTGCCCAGACAATTCTAGGACTCAATTTCTGAAACATTCAAGGTCTCCACTCCTCCTTTTCCCCATCACAACCCATCACTCACGATTAATAGAACCTAGCTCGAAAGGCAAATTTCTCCTATGACTTCTTCATCGACATCACCTCTTCCGCGCATGCTGACAGAGTAAGATACATCTGGCTCAGACTGGAAGATTGTGGTTGCGTCCATGCCGTCGAGCATAAGTGATGGTACTATTTCTCGGACGAGACTTTCTACCCATGAAACGGCCTAGCTTCAGCAATGATTTAAAACCGGGCAAGAATCGGCAGCAGATATCAATCGAAACGCAGAAAGTGGTGGAATTGACGGAAGAAAAAAACTACCACTCCGGCCTATCAACCTAGTCCCACCACTCACAGAGCTCTCAGGGGTGAACCCAGACTGGATGTTACTCCGTGCAAACTACAAAAGAAGTCATCGCGACTGTGGAAAACCACTTGGAAGATCTATTCATCTTGCGCCCAAGTCCTTGCTTCCACCGGGGCACTCCAATGGCCGCAGACCCCCTCACACAAGATCTTCGTCTTGATGAAGGCGCACACAATTATTTCACAAACACAACAGATCAACCCGGCCCCCTCCCCCTCAACCTCACGCTGGCCGCAAACACATACGATGGCCAAGGGAAACCTCCGCTTTCACTCAATACAGTAACCTGTCTTCCTCCTCACCCTCAACCTCCCACTGCCACACCACATATTAACAGTTCACACGGGACCATAAGCCGCCGGCAAATGAGCAAGAGAACCAGAATCTCAGCCAATCCCTTCTTCGCCGTATCCCAATTAGGCTTAGATTCCATGGCTTCTACCCCCTTCACGAAGGGGCATCACTGTTGAAGGCGACTCCGACTGCAACATGTGCACGTTATTCACTAACTACAAGAGGGGCTGTGTAGATGTCTTATCAAACTTCGCTAGCCACACCTGCGCGTGGAATTTCGACCAAGAAAGAGCCGTCAAGTGCACCATCGAATTCAACCTGTGAGAACTCCATTCGGAAGTCCAAGAGTACCACACCCCTGCGAAATACCTCTCCCCAAACAGCGGAGTGAATGGAAGATCTACATCCAAACTTGGAACCAAAGGATATTATGAACGTAGCTCACACAGTCCGTGGCAGCGGCGCACAATTGCCAACAGGCCACCATAATGTCTGGTGAAATCCGGCAAACGTCTCCGGATGGTGTGCTCAGAGTCGGCGAAGCAATAACTGAGCTCTTGATCGCTATGGGAAGGTATCAAGGAACAACCGGGGGTAGTTTTTCAACTCAGACACCATGGATACCCGAATATAGGTTGGGGGGGGTCGAGGGACCCACTGCGCCGTACTGTTCCATCTAGTGGTGGGGAAGAGTGAAATCAATAGCCTCAGTCGGAATTGAAGGTTTGGATACCCTGAAATCAATAAGAAAATTATCTGATAAACAGTTGGAAGATTCTAGGGCTGGATATCAACTTTGTCAATCCAAGGTGTGATACGTCTTCTGAAGATAGTCGGATTCCGCATATGGTATGTTGCGCTTGATATTCAATTGTTACATACCTATTCACAGCGGCCTCAGTAATTGCTAATCACAGGGAAAGATGCCCTGAGTAATGACTGAACTATTAACGCCCTCTTTCGCAACCTACAAAATGAACTTGTTGAGGACTTCACTGACTTCAGCCTACAAGATATTGACACCAGCACAATGAACACCCAACTACCCCTGCGAAGGAAACCTCGCCGAAAAACCCGCTTCGCGCGCTCAGCCTTATCAGCTTTGCTTCAAGCCTCAACTCGGCTATGGTTCTAGAAGACAAGGCTTCTATAAAACCCCCGGAAATGAAGGTACCTAACGGCTCCTCCCCGCAGGCACAGATTAACACTTACACCAACTAACTCGCCACCCAGGTCCAGCCCGCCATCAAAACCAAAACCCCTCGCGATCCCCTTGTGAGAAAAATGCTCAAGGGTGCGATCTCCATAGTGACGATGCTGCTTAACCCGGTTCCTGGCAGGGACTCACAGCGGGCGCATTTTGAGGTAGAGGTATTGATTAGCGTATTCTCCCTTCTACCGCTCCGGCACGTGGTTGTCCTTTCTTCACGGCTGTTTCTTTCTCCCTCTCGCATCTCGTCTCCCTGTCCTTCTCCCCCCACTTTACACACTCCTACTCTTCCTATCTACCCCCCATCCCGCTCCTTCCCTCCCTCCGTTGCATTGCACTGAAAAATGGCCCGTCCAGACTTTGAAATTTTATTTCTCCTTTGACCAAGTCCAAATCCTTCAATTCACCTGCCCCTAACCACTCCCCCCAACCCCCCAGCCCCTTCCACCCAACTGGCTTCTCGGAAGCCTCTATCTCCAGCTACTAAGTGTTCAAAAACTGCCCTAAGCGAAGTGTGTTTACTCTCACTCCTCCAAAAGGCAACCTCGGCGAGATGCTAGGTGGGTGTGAAGGGGCATAAATCCAGTTAGTACTTGATTTCTTAGAGCAGGGGCGGGGTGAGATCACGGAGTTCAAGGATTGGTACTAGCCATTTTTTTTAGTCTCCGCAATGTACTCATTCGTCTTTGCCAAGAATACCTCCGCCTGCCAATATTTTGCTGGAGCAACAGATGTTCGGCTCACTGGTAAGTAGGTTACAGTCCAACTTACACCGCCAGTGATCAAGAACTTAACTTACACCTTTGCCAAGGTAACACTTACCCCACAGGCAGGATACCTTACACCGAGCCATTCCGGAAACGAAAAAAAAATGGCTAGTACTTTTGCGATATTGAGGACAACGTGAATTGTCAGTGATAGGAGAACAAGCGGGAGCCTGGTTGGAGAATCAGGGGCAATATAAGAATTATCCAACAACTGTATAGTTTACGGAGTTTACGGAGTAGTGTTGAGAATAGAAGTATTTCGCTTGATGGAACTCAAGAGAGGTCCTCGGTTGGTCAAAATTGAGAGGCAATGAATACTTTGATTGGTGGGTAGGGTAGGCTTTATCGAGATTCTTCCGCTTGGTGTGTTAACCAATCAGGAGTGTGAAGGCTTGAGTGAGGTTATGAGATTTTTCCAGTCGATTGTAGATAAAATGTTGATTAAATATGGTGGAACCAAGAAGAGGCTCGACAAATTTATTCAAAGTAGTTGCTGACCTAGTAGGAACCAGTGTTCCCAAGCGGCCAGTCCAGCCATGGTTTTGAAAAGCCTAGATCAGTCCCAGTTCAAATTATCAACGCCGCCCAAGCCTGAAGGCGCCTAGGCAAACGCCAGATGGAGAGGATAAGCGACCCAGGCTAAAGCCGCCAGATGCTTGGTAAAGCCTACCGGTACGGTACAGATCCCGGGTAAAGCTCCCAGATACCATGGCAACGAGCGCTACCCGCGTAAAACTCGACACTGATTAGCTATGCTTTTCACATACAGTATTATGACACATTTTGAATTTAACCACATAAATTAACCAACAGATACAAGGGCCTACCATGAATCGATGGTGCGAGTACAGAGCAGGGATCAAAGGTTGGAGAGCTGTGGTACTGACGGATGTCCTCCGGTTACGGGCGTTCTTTTGTGGGTATTTGGCAGAAGGGTTTGTCAATCTCAGAATAGGCCGAAGATCAAAGGAAAACAAAGATAAAAAGAACTGTCCGATCAAGTCCCACCTTCAGAACAATTCCGGACCTCGTCGTCTCCCGCTTGTACATGTCCCCAGAGCCGCCCTTTTAACTACCAAACATGATGACCAGCTATGACAAAAACAACTGTGCAAGTTTAAAAATATCAAAGCACACTAGGTGTTTCCTAACAGTTCCCTCAACAGTACTGTACCAGTACGGCGCTTGCCCAAGTGTACCATAATTTTGTCCATATCATAGCTTTTGAATCCAAGATATTACATGAGAGAAAATTCACAAAAATCCATACTCTCGATAGAACCACCGAAAGTAGTAAGGACATCATTTCTATGTAAAAATATCCCCTCAATTCCCAACCCTTCAAGAGCAGTAGGCAGTTGAACTTTTGGATTTTGCCAAGGCTGAGCTTTCCCACCGAAAACGACCATCTTGCCACAGTTTTAGGGAGAGTTTTATTACCTACTACTATTCAAAAAATTTATATCATGATCATTTGAGGTTTCAATAGAAGACCAATTTTTCCAAGCGAGTGACAAGTGTATTGACTAACAGTTATGAAGAAAGCAAACAAAAGAGAGAACCAAAGTGAACCGAAAGATAACCCAAAAAACGCCAGAAGAAACAAATTCAAATCCATTGTCCTATCCATTTTTTCCACCGGCGGAGGCATTGCTGGGATCGCTGATGCCCTTGTCGCTTGGGATCGTTGGCACCGATATCTCCTAGTGTGAGGCAGGTGTGGTAGTAACTTACCAGTACGTGCCTGCCGTCGAGGTGCCCAACATCCGCTTTCCATATGGAGGCAGGTTTGTGATGTTACGGGTGTAATCTCTGTGCTCTCTGGAAGTGCTGGGAGAGTTGGATACGTTCCTCCCTTGAATACTCGATATATGCTTTGTAGGTGTCTGACCGCCATCTTCCCAAGGTTTGGATCTCGGCCTCCCCAATCCCCACTTCCGCTGCCCAAGTTGCAGCTCTTCTACGAAAGCTGTGTCCATTCCATGCCCCTCGCCCTAAACCTGAGACAATCGCCAGTCCCTGTAGTGTCTGAACTACATATTCTCTGGTGAATGGTCGTTGCTCGTGTAGCCCAACGCAAAAAAGCGGTGCAAATTGTGGGCTGTGGGTGTCGACACTTCTAAGGGGTTTCATCGCGCGGACCGGAGAGCCTGCGTCATTACTAGCTGCTATTGTAGGTTGTATTCCGTGCCGGAAGGGGTCCATCTTCGATGCAGGTAATGTGAGTTCGATGAATTCCTTCCCTCGCAGTTCCTTAAGCTGAATACTGTTTTTAGTCAAGAACCAGTTGCGAAATAGAGGTCCCATGTCAATATCTGCTTGCCGGTAAGTAAATTCCGCAACTCTAAGAAAAGCAGCAAACGCAAGTGAAAAGGCAGCATGGGTAACCGCTTCATTGTAACTATTATTACCCAGGACACTTAGTATTTGGAGAAGGCAGGGGGGGGTTAATGGTGTTCGATCCCGACGGTCAGGTTCATTATGGTCTCTCTTGATTCCTTGTAGTGTTCTCTCAAGCCGGGGGTCTGAGAACATAGTACACTCGATTCCTGAGTCAAGTTGATATGACTTAAGGCCCAAGAGGTAGAGTTTCATTGTTTTGACCTTGATAGTCCCCGCTAACGAGCAAAGCCATTCGATTAGCCAAGTGACTTGGGCCGGGAAACATGCTCCGTTTGCGTGATGGTAGTTCGAGAGGCTGCAGAATAAGGTGAACCGTGTCCTGGGTGTATCTGTAACGGGGTCTTGGCACTGGACGTTAGTCCAAGGCACACAACGACAGGAAGATCCTAAACGAGAACACTCGTTTAGCGTGAGGGTTCAGAGATGACAATCTCAGGTCAAGGCTGATCGTGTAACGATAGATCAGGGTCAGAGTTCGTGGGTTCTTGGTGTCACAAATCGTGACTAAGCAAGGCAGATTTCACATGACTAATACTTATTAGTCATAAGGTATGTTGAGTTTTGCACTATGACGTCATTTGACTCATAGCTTTCACATGACTGCGCACTTGCGAGTCATTGGTTGATTATGATTGGTTGATGGTTTCATGACGTCACGATCGTGACGTCATACGATGTAATGATTTCGCACATGACTGCGCACTTGCAAGTCATGGGTTTTATTTAGGCGGCTCATTTGAGCGCATGATCGAGTTTATGGGTTTGGATCGAGGAAAGAGAAGGTGCGCAGTTGATTGGTAAGAATCAGCTGATGGATTTCGCACCATGACTAATTATTAGTCATGGGGCTATGCTATG
>Ga0307517_10004008_pt1 | contig 22804 bp, 29 predicted proteins | sample 23_EM_MG_FD_194515 | JGI IMG/M metagenome (GOLD analysis project Ga0307517, IMG submission 194515) | Populus trichocarpa ectomycorrhiza microbial communities from riparian zone in the Pacific Northwest, United States - 23_EM | ecosystem: Host-associated > Plants > Roots > Unclassified | place...
CGTTGGCAAGATGTCCAAATATTTGTCAGTAAAAAGGTAGAGTATGCACCTTTAGAGTGAAACGTACGTACAGGGCTTGACCGGGACCGCCAAAGCCTTCAAACTGGTGGGGATGTTCAGATACAAGACTCAATCCAGACCGCGAAATATCAGTCTCCTTCCACAATTTTTTCTGCCTCATGCACTGTATAATACCATTTTACACTGACGACCTCTTTGCTTATTTAAGGTGCAACCAGAGATGAGGAGCCTCTCACAGGCCAATTAGAGTGAGCATGTAAACTACGTTGTCCCATAGGCTTTGGATGTGCCTCTTTGTTGATAGTCGTTCTAGACTCAATTAAGGTTCTCCTACCGAAAAACCTCTGAATTACGCAGAATATATGCAGTGAATAAAACAACACCTCAGTCCACTTTCGTGGCATCACATCACTCGAAAGTTCTGTCCACTGAAATCATCCCATTGAGCGCTAAACGAGCAAATGGACTTCAATTATTATCCCGCGCCAGAGGTACGATTCCCCCTTTTGCAACACAATGGTTTCTTTGTACTGCTCTCGTGTGTACTACGCTCCCATCGCTATCACGGCGCCCACAAACCTAGAAAACGTACTATAACGTAAGGTACTGACATCTTGAGAACATGGGGCACAAGGTTGCCCTTCCATCAGCAAAAAGAAAAGTAACATATATCCAATTGCAGATTTAGCATGTCAATAGAATTATTCTAACGTCCTCCTATGGTCAGCAAATATTCTCTTGAGTTGGAATGATTCTTACCACCATTTACGTTTCCTGAATCATTGGTGGTCTTAGAATACAAAGGAATGATTTTGGCGGGATTAAGCTACTCAAAAGAACTGCAGACGCCCACAATTTGGGCTGGATAGCGGTGTGTGTGGGTAAATGATAGTAAATAAATAAAAAAGGAATAGGGGAGCAGGAAAAGGGAGGGATATATATATCTGTATACTTACTATAGAGTCTGGATTACATCAATATCATGACTTTTGAAGCTCAAAGCACGACAGTGATCCAATCGACTGTAGAGGCCAGGCTTGAGCTCGAGTTGGTGCCTTTTTATATATATATATAAAGGATAGTCGCTTAGATGTGAACAGTTCGGATATCGAGCCAAATTTGGTTCATTTTCTTTCAGATACCCTTCTGGACAATCGCCTTTGGGATCTGGTGCCGTTGGTGATTTCTTTACCCCGGACACCGCCATTGGCAAGAATCACCGGAGTGTCTATCTTTTCAAAGTTCAGGCTCGACGTTCCTGCGGACTTTGTTATGGTCAACGACACACCGTCAATGATTTTCTGGGACCTTGGTCAGGAATTTTCTATCAGATTCTGTGTCCGGGCGATATGATATGTCTTGGAATTCGTGGGAAGAGTTTCTTTCTTCTTTAGCCCGGGAACAGGTTGCGAATTCAATTGATTGCTCTCGTTTCTTTACCACCTCCACCTTCACTCCACCAAAGTGTACGCTGCCCACTCTAACCCCATCACCTCTAAGTTCCAGACCGTTTACAGCTCGTCTTGCCTGCAAAACCAACAGGTCCATAGCACCCAATCGTCGGGAAGCCGCAGCACTGAAGTGGGCCAGTGCAGTTAGCGCCGAGGGCGAGGCAACGCCCTGTAAGGAAATCGCGTCAGCAATCGCGAGTATAAAAATATTTAACGGTGTCCGTACTTTCAAGGACAGGCTCTGCTGTCGAGAAGGGAACAGACGCGAGGAAGATCGCGAGGACAGTGGTTGCAGTCGGCAGCTTCATCTCTTTGCTGGAATTCAGTATGAGGACTTGTCGAGATGATTCTAACTGGGGCTTGGTTTGGTAGCAGATGCTGGGCTCTCCTCAAATGATCACAGAGGCTTTTATAGTATGCCAGACGAGTACACGAACCATGCGACTTGACAATTTCTTCTAAATAGGATACCTAGCGGCAGCTTGTCAACGCTGAGGCCTTGAGGTTCGATAGTTTTATGCTCGCGATTAATGGTCAACATTTCCGTCAGTAATTCCGCTTATCCCGTTGTCAACCTGTCAAGGTACAAGAGCGGAATACGGCTTGAAATTCCGATAGAGGTAGACCCGAGTCTCGGAGTCCGAGGTCGAACAAAGGTTAAAGGCTCTGGACGCATATCGGTGAGTCAATAGATCCCCAGTTATCAGCGGATATTATAAAGAATGCAGATGGAATGGAATCCCGTTGAGCCAAGCAAGTGGTAGTAATCTACGTCTGAGATTAAGCCAGGCAGTGCTTCAAATAATACGAAGACCGTCCGGATGCATATGTCGGAAAATTCAACAAAAGCCTATAGGTAATTATCAAACCATTTCAGTGATTACGGAGGCATATGTGTTGTTGATATGGTGCTGATATGCACTTATAATGTGTCAGAAGTAGCCTATAAGTCTCATAGGCTTTTTTGGATTTTTCCGACATATAAAATCAGAAGAGTTACAATACTAGACCGGACAGACGAGCAAATCAGTCCGATGTCAATACAGAGGAACCTCAGTACGTCGACAGGGCCAATAGCAACCGGTGGACCTCAGCGGTCTTGTTGCTGATGGGCGTGGGGACTTGCCAGTTGTGGAGGTAGAGGAGTGTTATGCAGAAAGAGAGAAAGCAGTGTCCTCGATCACCTTTACACACTTTCCAGCCAACCGCCTTTGATTTTGTGACGGTTTATCTGTAGGATTCAAGATTGTGGTGCTCTCTGTCCTTCTGGAATGAGAGCGAAAATATGTGCTTCCTGCAGCTGTGTATCGGAATAAAGTCCTGGCACTAAGTACCTAAGGTCGCCGAGGTCCGAGGACAACAAGGGTAACATTTACCGAAATGTGATGCACTTACAACGCAGTCAACACCCATTGGTGTTCCTCGCGAGTCAGGTCATAACCTCGGTCTGCAGACGGAATTGGACTGTGCTAGTCCGTAGTTGAGGAGCGCACTATCAGTCCAAAGGCCATGACTTCCTGCCACTAGCGCTCACCCCCTAGTACCAAACCTGTCTGACACCCTTAGAGTGAAAGTTGAGTCAAGGTGGCTTATTATCACTTCTGAAATTGTTGTGAAAATGATGCATTCAAGGCATCCTCCATCCACGCATTCAATACTGCGCACATTAGAGCTCTGCTGTAGTGTTTCTACCGATTGTTCAAGCCATGTTACGCGTTACATACAAGTACTTATTGTTAGTCTCTCGTAGACAGTCTTCGATATATGTGATGTGATCACGATATATGAAGTCTGTTGTTTACCACGCCCCCAAAACCGCGCTAGAAAATGTTTATGTAATCTTCGGACTTTGAAATTACCTTCCCCTCCATTGAACAGACAGATAAAAGGGTCCTTTCGGATTTATTGGAAGAGAAATTTTCTTAATGGGTCCAAATGTGGGTTGTACCAAAATTTTAGGACCTTCTATGTGGATGCGGAAGCGGCAGGAAAATCGGTGTCGATAACAGCAAGCACCTTCAGATCACGTGTATCCGTTTTGGCCTCACTTCCATCGACAAAAATGCTCATACACGGAGCAGCCACCTCTCCTCAAAAATTGGTTTCTATATTTAATTAGCTATACATAAACGGTTGCTCTCAAAAAAAAGGTCAAAAACTGTTTCTGTCGCGTGAAATCGACGCGACGTTGTTTCAAAGTCCGAAGATTACATAACGATTTTCTAGCGCGGTTTTGGGGGCGTGGTAAAAACAGGACTAACTTATTGTTCATTTGACAAGTTGTTCACGACGCCCTAAATAGGAAATTAAGGGTCCATTTCGGGTGCCTCGGGCGCTTTTTTCAAGATTTTGGATCAAAAACTCACCTTTTCAGGCCCCGTTACACGTTATTGTTCGGTTCATGACCAACCGCTACCCGTTACATGAACAATCGGTTGAACTCTTCGGTAATCCGAATTTTAAAACAGGAATCAATGTGTTCCACAGGATAAACTAAATTGGAAACTCCTTTCCAAGAGAAACCCAGGATTTCAAGCAATTGACATAATAAACATGCTGAGAACCGAAAAAGGATTTTCCTGCTTCAGAACCCGACGCTTATTTCCTCGTAAATTATATGGCAATAGATTCTTGCAATATTCTTGCATTGTTATGCAACGATTCCAGAAAGTTCTAAATGACCCTCCGACACCCGTTTGGTCTAAGGATCCTAGGATCGTAGTCACATCACCCATTGTCAACGCGATGATCTCGGTGCTGGGAAATGGGGCCCTAAAAGCGGCACAACACTGTTAGCAAGGGGTTATTTCTCCCATCGCATTGGGTTCTTGGTTCTGCCGGTGGGCGTTATCTCGTCTGATACATAATAAGCTTCCCCTTTCCTCAAACTTGCGTCGGAAAAATGGAAGCCAGACATTATTTTGTCGGGATCCCTCCTAACTGGGACCACTTCTTTCCAAATCGGACCATTTGAACGTTCGTTCATGATCATTAGGCATCCTTAGTCAGAAAATATACTTGCCATCGAAATGACGAGAGATTCTTTGCTCCTTAAGGTACTTCTAATTGATTTTTTGTTAATCGACACGACATTGGTTATCTGTGCCGTGTATGTTGCGTGTGTGTGCGGCTATTTTTAGCTTGACTGTTCAAGCGCTGAGCGGTGAAACCTCCGGGTATAAATAATTGGTTATATTAGGACCCAAAAATCCATTTACATCCGAATCTAATTTCCCAAGTCATGTCTTCACCGCAAAAAGCTCTGGTGATCGACAAAAAGCAAGGAAACTTCCAGCTTGCCGACATCGCTATTCCCAAGCCTGGCTATGGGGAGATCTTGGTCAAAGTTCAAGCCGCAGCGCTGAACCCTGTGGATTGGAAGATCCGGAAGTATGGGGTATTGATTGACGAATATCCTGCTGTTGTTGGAAGTGATATTGCAGGCGATGTCGAGGACTTTGGACCTGACGTAACTGGATTCGTGAAGGGGGACCGAGTGTACGCTGTGATTTTTAAGAGGAGACTTTCAAGTTGCTCTAACACTGAATTTTTGACTCTAGGTTCTGTCAAGGACGTATTACCAAGGAAGGGGGTGGTTTCCAACAGTACGTGGTCACATTTTCTGCGATAACCGCCAAGGTAATGCGTCTGACTCTCGTTTCTCATGTATGTTCTAACAAAGCTATCCATCTTCTTAGATTCCTTCTAATGTTTCGTATGACGAAGCTTCGACGATACCTTTGGCGCTTACAACCGCATATTCTGGCTTGTATACCCGAAGCCCAAACGGTTTGAGCATCACGCCTCCAATTTCCGATGGCGGCGAGGGACAATCTTCAGGGATTCCTCTCGTCGTCCTTGGTGGTGCCAGCTCTGTTGGACAAATGGGTATTCACAACCTAACTTGACATCCCATGATTTTATACTAACCAAAGTCGATTAAACAGTCATCCAGCTGGCAAAACTGTCTGGATTCTCGCCAATTATTACAACCGCTTCTCTGACGCACACTGACTTCCTTAAATCCATCGGGGCCACAGCCGTTCTCGATCGCAATTCATCTTCCGAATCTCTTGCCGCAGAAATAAAAAGGATCAGCAAATTACCCATCAGATACCTTTTCGACACAATTTCTATCGATAGCACGCAGAAAATTGGATTGGACCTCCTCGTGGCAGGCGGTCAAATGGTCGTAGTACTCCCGCCCTTGGTAAAGGGAGATGATAAAGCAATCTTTCACGCAATTGCAATCATTAGTTTGCCCCACAACGCGGAGATCTGTGGACCGCTTTACCACGACAAGCTTTCTGGACTTGTGGAGAGAGGTACCATTAAGGTGAGGGGTTAGGTTGACTTCTTATCTCACAAACTAATCGCTTGGAAACGTATAGCCGAACAGGGTGGAGGTGGTACCGAATGGCCTTCAGGGAATTCCGGAAGCGCTGAAGAGATTAGAATTAAACTCGATCTCGAGGCTCAAACTTATTGCTCACCCCCAGGAAACGGCATAGATGGATAACGATGATCAAGGCCTAGATGTCAATATGCCAATCACGTATTCCGATACAAGTTTACTATAGAAGTAGCGAAATAGACACTGCAGTGCATAGCAAAATTTATCATTTTTGAGCGATGCTCGACGTCCCTTGAATGCTTCAAATAAGCGCCGGGACCTAAGCCTCCAATGAATCATCTAGATAGACTTCAAATTTTGTTTGAACCTGCCGGGGATTTACAGCAAGGGTATGGAGACAAAATGACGTATTTCGGGGACAACGAACCGGGGTTCATTCAATGACCTTCCTATATGGCCAGCGAATTCTGGAGTTTGTAGAGCTACAAACATGATGCTTCCAACATTCTCCAAGGAAGAAATTGCGAAAGCCAGGTGTGTCCTCACGCATGCTTGGGCCGCATTTTCACTTAGTTCCCGCCTGAGAATGCGTACACACTCCCTAAACGAGTTAAATCACGGCGGGGAGCAAGACTTGCAATTTTGAGGGTGCATGTGCATTTTAAAGCACGGCTTCTTTGACTTGCCAGCGTCTCCAGTTGGTGTACGTTGTCATCGGAGTACGATCGAAGATATCCAATGTCACGCAAGAGAGGACCACAGGCACTATGCATAGGTTTGGGCCACGAACAAACAAGTCGCAACGACTTCCCGTCTTGGGAGAGCAGCTGTGTATGCGGATTATTGGAGACTGAATATCAGAAACAACAATATAGGACAAACATTATCTCCGATATGTTGGATCACTTCGACAGTGAGGTGAAGTAAACTCGCGTGCACATTTTGACTGCTATAGTGGAAAGGATTCTGTGAGCATAATGTTTCAAGTAGCGTGATAAATTGCCTACTTATTTCACAACCTGACATACAGCCGAGACCATATCCCAAGAGGTGCGTAATTAAAAAAGAAGAGTAGCGAACGGGATGTTCGTTATGCAATGGGAGTCGATGTTAGCGTGCTCTTGAGGTCCGGGGTTGGTAAATCGAGTTATTTCCAAAAAGAGGCAAGCGAGAACGAGAGAAGAGGGTCTAAAACGCGCAAAACATGAGCCACGAATGTCTAAAGACATGTAGCTAAATATCGAAGGAGGTGTGCGTAAAGAGATGAAGTACTATCTGCGACACGATTCTCGGAGGAAGTGGATGGGGAAGAAGTGGGATGTAATGTAGAAATAAATAAATAAACGCGCTCACAACCTAGATCCTCTTCAAAAGAGACGCGAGGGACTTGACAAAAGCACCGGGGAATGCGAGGAATTGTACGAAACCCGTTTATGACGCGAATGACCTCGGAAAGCTTTGTTCCGGCAGCGCTTATGCAGTCGTCACCAACGAGAAGAAATCGATTTTGCAAGGACAAGCGCGGGATTGAATTCAGGAGGAAGTTCATGTTTTTATCAGAGTGATTTCGAGGTCTGAAATATCGTCCGTTGCTAGCCGTTTCCCCTTGGTTTGGGCAGAAGTACCGAACTCCGGCTGCAGGTCAGCTGCTTGCTTCTGGATGGGGGCTTCTCGGCTCACCCATGCGAAACTTTCTTCTCGGATTCTTCCTCGACTCTGGATCTATGATTCCATTAGCGCGTTTAGTGAACAAATGAAGAATGTAGAGGTTCTGAATATGCTACTAACTCTATTATAGACGTTCTGCTTCATGTTTGTGCAGGTCTGTCCGCCTCAAACCCGGGCCCCAGACCAGTGTGAGAATTGGTGTTGCCATTGACAATCTTCGACGCAGATCTTGCATCCCGTAGGCAGATGGCGCACGGAGCAGACAACAGAGCGAAGGGGAGGACCCTCAGATTTGCGCCGACGGCGTACAAGGACTGGGCCGACTAGAGTGAGGGCAGGTATCATGATAAATGTCGTGGCTTCCATGCAAGGAAGATTGGTTGCATGAGTAGTTGTGTTGGTAATCCGTACAGTGGAAATTTTTGCATTGCGCGTGGGGCAACCGCGAGCGAAGGTGGCTGAGAACTGCCGTAAAGCTTGGGCTCCCGATACAAGTGCAAGCGTGGGTGGGTATAGGTGGTGGAGAGTGATCTTGCCCAAGAAGTAGGGAGGTGAGGCGCTTGGCATCCCCACAAGTCGCTGACGATAGTTCCGAGTGCTAGCCGCAACCAAACGCCGATGAGGGGGCGTAAGATTGAACGCGTTCAGCTTCTAATGCTCTTGTTAAATGACCGGCACAACGCCGACGTTAATCCATGATGTGTTATTCGTTCATGTATCGCTAATTATATGGTCGACCACTGTATAGAATATGGTATCTTAACTCTGCATCCAGGGAGTGAATTCATTTACGAGCTCACCTGTGCCATGGTATAAGTATCCATGGTATATCCAACATTCCGGATGCTTGTTGCACTCTCGTGCCCCTTTGAAGACACTAGCCACTGAAGACGTTTGTCCAAAGCTTTTTGTGTCGTTAAGAAATCATAGGGGGTCAAGGAAAAGAACCAGACGGACGTTAGTGGAAGAACATCAGAGTTTAAATAAAGAATTCTTATGCACGACGCACGTTAAACCATCTCGTGAGATGTTTTATTAGTGTGCCCCGCAAACCTTGATTCTATACACTCTCGAAGGCCGTTTCGATAGGTACACCCCCCGGTTCTATCTCTACAGTAAAGTCCTTCCAGGCCTCCAAAAAATAATTGACGATACCCTCGTATCCGACATGGACCAGAGCGCCGGCACCTGGCACGATGGAAGCAGCTACGAGAATAGATATTAAAAAATAAAGCAATAACCCGTACCAGGGGCTTTCTTCTTCCAGCAAAGTCGTGAAGAGCGAATACAAGGCCAGTGATACAGCTACGCAGCACATCAACAAGAACATTGGGACATACAACAAAACAAGGTTCAGGGGGATTTTAACACCTATACGAAACAGAATTTAGCAAGCATAAATGGTAGGATATAATGGGAAAGCCCACTCTGCCTGATAAGCAATCTCTTTAGATAGAAGGAACGAGGGCGAGGGCGAAGAGAAGCCCCGGAAGGCAACCAATATTTCCGGTGCACATAAGGTATTGACCGTACAACAGGGAGGCTTGCAACAATTTGAACCAGCGGAGAGTCACGATACCGCGAACCCATGTGATATATAAGAGCGAAAGCGCCAATCGCTGCGCCCAGGGATAAGCCCCCAATAAGGAGCGCCAATGTGATTAGATCTATTGTTTTGGCTCCTCTCATTTCTGCTGCCAGTTCAGATGAAAAGGACATTGCAGTGAATAAATAACACGCATAGGATACCCCAATGGAGATGAGGAGAGTGAATAGGTAGAGGGACACAACCACGGTCTCTGTAACTACACAAAGGTCAGATGCACCGAGGAGATACACAAAACGATTCACTCACTATATGATAACCCGCCGGAATAGTCAACGTGAAACAACTTTGGATACACCTTGGTGGAACTTGCCTCGTAAAGGCCAAGCCAATATAAGCTACGCGATTGTCAACAAAGGCACAGCTGCAGAATTGTGGATCGACTCACCCAGTGACGATTCCTACTCCAAACACGCATTCTACAGTCGTCGCCTCTGTAGGCTGCTGTCCATAGAGGAGGGCGGATTTTGTCATCCCTACGATCGCCACCACAAGTGTAACAATAATCCGGTATCCTGTCACAGGAGGATGGATTCCCGCCGCCTCGTCTCGAGCATCGATTTCATGGGAAATATATTGCGGGCGGCTGAAGCCAGTGAGATTCTTGAGGAATGCCCAGAGGTACTCCATACAATCGAAATTAAATAGCCACGTGAAATATCGATTGCTGGTCTCCTCATATACGCCAAGAAGGTGAAAACTAACCTAACGTAAGTTGTGATAAGCCACAGAATTGCCAAAACTCACAATAAGAACACTACCACTCCCAGAATCCACTCGAGAGTGATGGAAGCGAAGGTGAGGTTGAGATAGGATGTCGCAGTCTTGGCTATTGCCAAACCGACGGTTGAAAGGATGACAAGGAAGCGGTATAGTGTCAACTTTGGATGCCACGAGAGACTTGACGTTGAAGGCAATACTCGCGATGAGGGTCGGCTTGATGGACGAATGCTGGCAAGGTCAATGAGCTCGATTGTTGAGCCAGACGGAGAGTAGGAGTAGTCGATTAGTGCTCCGTCAGCCATGTTATGGTATAGAGTGAGGTAGCATAGTTGTTCATCGCCCTGAAAGCACCAATACCTATCCTATAATGGACAGGACTGACCGCTATCGATTGCAAGGGGCCAAGGGCGCCATCGCGTCGTTGCCTTGGTGAGTGAGATGTCAAAAAACTGTCGGCCAACTCCGTTGGCTTTTGGGGCTTGCCCGGACCGATACAACCGCCCGTTCACCTCTCCTCGAATTAAGTATAGGCTGTTCAAGGTGAACCGTTCGCCGCTTAGCCTATAGATCCTGTTTGCTGGCTTCTAAAAATATTCGTTCGGACACTCAAGACAATTACTGCGCCTGCAAATCTTTCCGCGCTCATTATGCAAATCAAAGAAATGATTCACGACAAAGATGGTGTCCTACCCACAAGCCAACGCCTGCTCTTCGGAGGAAAACTGCCCAACGACCGTCACTCTCTCAACTAATACAACATCCAGAATTATTCCACTTTAATCTCATTCCCGCCCTTCTATGCAGCAGTGGAGGCGCCCCCATTGAGCTTATTAAGAAATAGGCGCCGGCTGGTCGTCCGTTTTCGCCCCAATGAACCATACCTCCCTTGTCGCATTGAGCATCTGACGGTGCCACTCATACACAGTCCCCCACATAGGGCACGAAGCCCACGGCTGAACAACCTAGTTCACGACAGAACAAGTCGACTGGGAAGACTTTGCGAACAGGAACGCTGAACATTGATAGTGATGTCGAAGTTACGATTTCTCACCAAAGGGGCCGTGTGGCTAAAATCCTGGACGTGGCACGCTTCGTTGGTTTGTCCTCTCGTAGCCCTTGGAGGTGGAATATCGGTGAGCCAATTGTGTAAGTATTCTTTTGAATCCGTCCGAGTCGCTGAAAATGTGATCCGTTAAACGTAGCCATCCAGCTGGCAAAATTGTCAGGGCTCTCACAGATCATTACAACAGCTTCAATATCCGGCGCAACCGAGTGGACTCGAACCTTGGTCGGACGGTCGAACGCCAGCGCCGAATCGCCAATAGTACTGGGAAAGGACCCCCACATCATACCCGGGCAGCTGGCTTTCTAGGGTTCTATCCCCATGGTCACCTGGGTGGGACAAGAATACCATTCTATAGTATCATTCACTGATGATCAAGATTTCCAATAATTCAATTTCTGAAAATTTGTTTACTAAAACTTGAAAAGCGTGAGGAGCATCGAATTATTGGACCCTGATAGACTACAACGTGTGGCGTCAGAAAAATCTTCCCACCATTTTTAACTTGAATGGGCGCTTAAAAAACCAAATCCGGCGAGTGCCTTGCGTTGATCTCCTGATGTCGATCTTATTGACTTATAAAAATACTTTTTACGAGGTTTCGCTCTTGTGGATTATAGCTTAATGCCGTCGCCACAAATCCGTAAGTTGCTCTTTGTGGAGGAAAGGCGGGGCTGTTCAGGTTCAAGACCAAAATATCAATTTCCTTCCACAAATTTTCCTGCCTCGCGCACTGTATAATACCATTGTACACTAACAACCACCTCTGCATAGTTAAATTTTGACCAGAATCCACAGCCTGCATAGTCTCAGATGGGAAGCTTCTCACAGGCCAATTAAAATTTGAGCATATAACCTACTTTGCGCGATAGGCCTTGGATGTATGTACGTCCGCCTCTTTGTTGATGGTCTATCTAGACTCAATTTAGGGTCTCCTACCGGAAAGCTAGCCTGCTTGATAACACTATCATTTCCGGGAGGCAAGACCCTCCTCAGAACAACCCAACGCTTTTTTCTTCGAAAATTATATGTCAATAGATTCTTGCAATATTCCTGCATTGCATCGTTATGCAATGATTCCAGGAAATTATAGATGACCCGGCTCCCGTTTGGTGTAAGGATCGTAGTCATATCACCCATCAGCGCGGTCTCAGTGCTGGGAATGACTTGGGACCCTGTAAGCGGCACAACACTGTTAGAAAGTGGTTGCTTCGCCCTATCGCATCGGGTTCTTGGTTCTGACAGTGGGCGCTATCCCATCTGATGCATAATAAGCTTCTTCTTTCCTTAGACTTGGGCCGGCGCTGGGTCGGGTTTGCAGATGGTAGCCGGACATTATATTATGCGATTGGCTTTGTCAGGATCTCTCCTAACCGGGATCACTTCTTTCCAAATTGGACCATTTGAGCGATTCTGAGTCAGAAAACATGCCTGCCATCGAAATGATGAGAAATTCTTTGCTTCTTGAGTCAAGTCCTTTCAATTGATATTCGACATGGTTATCGGTGCCGAGTGTGTTGCGTGTGTGCGGCTACTAGTATTTAAAAATTTTAGCTTGACTATCACTGCTGAAACCTCCGGGCATAAATACTGTGCTATTTGGTTATAATAGACCCAAAAATCCATTTACATCCGAGTCATTAGCTTCCCAACTCATGCCTTCAACACAAAAAGCCCTGGTGATCGACAAAAAGGAAGGAAGCTTTCAGCTTACCGACATCGCTATTCCCAAGCCTGGCTATGGGGAGATCTTGGTCAAAGTTCAAGCCGCAGCGCTGAACCCTGTGGATTGGAAGATCCGGAAGTATGGGGTATTGATTGATGAATACCCTGCCGTTGTTGGAAGTGATATTGCAGGTGATGTCGAGGACGTTGGACTTGGTGTAACTGGATTCGTGAAAGGGGACCGAGTGTATGTCGTGGTTTTTACCATGGGACTTTCAAGTTGCGCTAACTTTGAATTTTGGACTTTAGGTTCTGTCAAGGACGTTTTACCAAGGACGGCGGTGGTTTCCAACAGTACGTGGCCACACTTGCCGCGATAACCACCAAGGTAATGCGTCTGACTCTTATTTCTTATGTATGTTCTCACAAAGCTATCCATCTCCTTAGATTCCTTCTAATGTTTCGTATGACGAAGTTTCGACGATCCCTATGGCGCTTACAACCGCGTATTCTGGCTTGTACACTCGAAGCCCAAACGGTTTAAGCATCACGCCTCCAATTTCCGATGGCGGCGAGGGAAAATCTTCAGGGATTCCTCTCGTCGTCCTTGGTGGTGCCAGCTCTGTTGGACAAATGGGTATGCACAATCTAACTTGACATGCCATGATTTTATACTGACCAAAGTCGATTCAACAGTCATCCAGCTGGCAAAACTGTCTGGATTCTCGCCAATTATCACAACCGCTTCTCTGACGCACACTGACTTCCTTAAATCCATCGGTGCCACAACCATTCTCGATCGAAATTCATCTTCCGAATCTCTTGCCGCAGAAATAAAGAAGATCACCAACTCACCCATCAGATTCCTTTTCGACACAGTTTCTATCGATAGCACGCAGAAAATTGGATTGGACCTCCTCGTGCCAGGCGGTCAAATGGTCGTAGTGCTCCCGCCCTTGGTAAAGGCAGATGATAAAGTAATCTTTCAAGCGTTTGCAAGTATGGGTATGCCATACAACTTGGAGATCTGTGGACCGCTTTACCATGACAAGCTTTCTGAGCTTGTGGAGAGAGGTATCATTAAGGTGAGGGGGTTGCGTTGACTTCTTATCTCACAAGCTAATCGCTTGGAAACGTTATAGCCGAACAGGGTGGAGTTGGTACCGAATGGCCTCCAGGGAATTCCGGAAGCGCTGAAGAGATTAGAATTCGACTCGATCTCAAGGCTCAAACTTGTTGCCCACCCTCAGGAAACGGCGTAGATGGATATCGATGATCAAGGCCTAGATATCAGTATGTCAGTCACGGATCCCAGTAAAAGTCCACTATAGTCTGTAGAAGCAGCGAAATAGATACTGCAATGAATAGCAAGAATTAACTTTTTAAGCGAGGCTCGATGTCCCTTGAATGCTTGAGATAAGCGCCAGGACCTAAGCCTTTAATGAATCATCTAAATGGATTTGAAAAGTTGATTGAACCTACCAGCGATTTACAAAAAGGGTATACATAGAGACAAAATGCATTATTTCGAGGAGAAAAGGCCTGATGACAACGAGGGCCAACACGAGATGCGCGAAGATAGCGAGGACCCTTGGCCATATAAAAAATCGATGGGTTCGACACGAAGGTTCGACACGAAGAAAAAGGAGCCCGCCGTTGGGGATGTCCAGGTCTACCAACTGCACCCGGTGAGGTTCTCATCAAGGTTCAGGCTGCAGCCTTGAACCAGTGGATTGGAAGATCCCAAGAAGTGTCACGTTCGGGGGGTCATTTCCCTGAGTATATAATTATCGGCGAGGACATCTCTGGAGATATCGTGGAGGTGGGGGAAGGAGTACCAGAGTTCGGGGAAGGGGATCAAGTGTGAGTGATTCTCTATCTTTGCGGTAGGACATTTGAGTAATTGAACTCCTTCCAAGCTTCGCTGATGGAGTTCGCAAACACTCATGGAGGCTTTCAGCAATATGTAATTTCATTGGCCAGTGTCGTATTGAGATTCTGGAGAGCCTTTATCAAAACACGGTGCTTGTGGGAAGCGGGGCAATCCGAGTGAGATTCCAGTGTCTTTAATAGTCGTGTAAAGGGTTTCTGAAAATTCCATCCAAGCCCTTGCGCTATGAGGTCCTGCCAAATGGTCTTGCGAGAATGGAGGCGGACCAAATCTCGGGTGTTAAGCTTGGTGCTCACCCACAAGAAACGGCCTAGAAGGAATTAACGTAGATTGAAGATCAACTTGACGCCGCTTGGAGATGGGAATGAGTATTCTAGATTGGCCTAAGAAAACAATATGTACCGTTCTTCACTATGTATCCTCAGGGGGCCACGGTCGGAATAGTGAGTGTGCCAACTGCGAATTGTTGACATGGGCAACTTTGGATGTTGCATCCCATCACCAGTGAATTCTTCGTTCTTGAGATGATGAAAAATCGAGCAAAATTTAGTGAAAATCTCGGGGTAATGTGCTAAAATGGACACGCAACTTGCCCAGAAACGAAATCGGGCCGCAAATCCTTGACATTTATTCTCTTGCTTCTACCATTCCCAAGCTCCTTCTATCTCGGGATGGATATAGAGCCCCACACCCAGGTCTTTTCTATCTACAGAAATGGTTTCAGAACCGAAACAGAAAGCGCTCTTAATTGAAAAGAAATTCGGAGAGTTCGTCGTCGGCGAGATTAATATCTGGAAGCCACCACCTGGTCGACTTTTGTTACGGGTGCAAGCCGTTGCACTCAACCCTGTAGACTGGAAGCTTCAGAAGGGAGGCGTGGATGAGGTTCCAACTATCCTCGGTCGTGATTTCGCTGGTGATGTTGTCGAGGTTGGAGAAGGAGTGACTGACTTCCAGAAAGGAGATAGGGTGTGAGGCGCATTTCGTTCTTTATTTCGGATTATTGACTGACCGGAGGATGGATTAGGTTCGTGCAGGCAGCAGACATTGGGGCTTACGCTGCGTTCCAGCAGTATGCTCTGACACTTTCTGTCACCACTGCCAAGGTACGGGACACGTGGAAATGCTTGTAAATGAAGTTAATTTCGTGATAGATTCCTCCCGGATTCTCTTACGACCAAGTCGCCACTTTACCATTGGCACTCTCAGCCGCCTACGTTGGATTACACAACAAGATCCCCTACGGTTTCGGACTTTCACCACCTGATCTTGATATTCCTGCAGACAATGCCGGAATTCCTATCCTCGTTCTCGGTGGCGGGGGCTCCGTTGCGCGACTTGGTGATTATACTCACTCATCTTCCTTATACATCAAGCTCACAGAGAGCCAGTCATCCAACTCGCCAAACTCTCCAAATTCTCGCCCATCATCACCACTGCATCACTCAAACACACCGACTTCCTCAAATACCTCGGAGCTACCCACGTCTTCGACCGCAACCTAGGATCAGCTGAGCTCTCAGCTGAGATCAGCAAAGTGACCCACAAACCGCTCCAATACGTCTTTGACGCCATTTCCGTTCCAAGCACACAGCAAATTGGCATCGACGTCCTCGCTTCGGGCGGGAAATTGGCTCTGGTTGAGCAGTTGGCTGTGGATGTTCCCAAAGACAAGACCATCATCGCGATCCTCGGCAGATCAAGAGCTCCGAACAACATTGAACTCCTCGAGGAACTCTATCACGACAAGATTTCTGGATATGTTGCAAGGGGGTTTATTAAAGTCAGTTTCCTCGGCACTTGCTAGGCAGGTTTATTAATCTTTCTTTAGCCTCTCAGGTTTGAACTTTTGCCGGGCGGTCTTGCGGGCATTCCAGGCGGTCTTGCCAGGTTGGAAGAGGATAAGGTATCGGGAGTGAAGCTCGTCGCTCATCCTCAGGAGACTCCCTGAGCCAACAAATAACCTAAATGAATCAGACGCTTTACATAGCCACCCATTTTTGACGAACAAGCAAAATTCAGATATCGGTCAACGATTAACCAGTCTTTCCCTGCCCAATCTTCCCTCCAGTTACAGTAATTAAATAACTTGCTAAGGATATACAAAATGCTCAAAAAAGAATTCCTCGTCTTGAATCATACTGAAGTCTAGAATGATAGATCTTCTGTTCTTTTCTCCTTCACTCATGAATATATATACACCGACGATCCAAAGTGGGCCCAAATCCTAGCGCTTCTCCTTTACGAAGTAATGTAGAGTGATATAGCTTGCCGTTGTGAATAACACAAAGAAAATACCCAGTAATGAGATGTTTGGCCACCAGAATGACTACCGAAAGGAAAAAGTTCAGAGGTCGTTAGATGAGAAAAGATTCAAAGGGGGTGATAACGAACCTGAGCCCTGAGTCCGAACACAGAGAGAATAGTGGCAGCCGGGACGTCGAGCTCGACGCCATACTGAAGGAACGCCGGTTAGTCATGCTAAGTTTTCTGAAGGATGAAAAACAACGAACCTTGATCTCCTTCAACTGCAAGTACCTCAGCTCGTTCACAGCCAGCGCCTCAAACGCAGCATGGAAGAACGAAACTGTATAAAGCCACCTCAAAGCCGGGAGTACACTTTCACGATTGATCAAAAGGCCAGTGAAAAGAAGGCTAAGGGGAAATATATAAAAAGGAACGATTGCAGTCAGGTCAGCAAGTTCACGGTGAGCACAAATTTTCCAATGACGCACTTGAACAACATAACAAGGGTTCCGACCAAACTCGCCACACTAACGCTCGCGAACGCAATTGACAACCAGAGAACCACGCTAGCGGTGGTCAGATTGAACAGGACCAAAGTGAGCAGGAACTTCCAGAAGCCGGCAACAGTAGGTACAAGCCCGACGAGTCCGTAAACGATACCCCCGAACATCAGAGGTGGTACGAGACGCAAAGGAAGGATATCAAAGAGGATCTAAGTAAGGATTCATCATGATGTCAGCTTCAGTGGACAGGTCAAAAGGGGGGAAAGTGTAACCTTTGATGAGAAATATGTAAGTGGCGAGTAATATCCATTCGCTCTGAAAAGAATATAAGTATTAATTTCCAGTGCCAAAGATAAGGCATAGGGGCGAACCTTTCTCTCATGAAGAGGATCCGCTCATTGGCAAACAATCCGAGACTCGAGAGGCACGAGAAGCCAAAGAGAGCAAGCGAGAAGAAAAAGATTCCTAGAACGATGTCAGATCAACAAACAATGATGAACTACATAACAGAAACAAAACATACCAAGTCGATTCTGAAAACCGGAAATGTCGTCGCTACAGGGACATAAGCGTCAACGCAAAAATGACCTTCAAAAAAAGACTTACGTGACGTTGTGATAAAATAGTCCACAAATCACTAGAAAAAAAAAGAGAAAAGAGGTCAGGCCATACAAATGCAAGAAGAAACAAAACACGCACCAGCCAATCCGACAGCGGACAAATAATGCGCTGTCAACAACGCCGGATCGCGATACAAATTCTTAAACGCCCTCCCACTCAGAATCTTGAACTGCGTTCCCCAGCTCGCCCTCTTCCTCCCCCTCAACATGGACGTTTCAAGCACCACATCCGGCAACTCGTTGCTCACAACCCCATTCCCACCTCCTTCTCCATTCCCGCCTCGCTGCTGAGGGATTCCGTTATCCGATCGGATGACCTCTCTCCTCAGCTCCTCGCCATCCGCTTTGATACCCGCTGCAATATCGCTCGCCGCATATGCCTCCACCAGACTGCTCAGCGCAGGCGCAACTGGGACGTCCCTCAGTGGCTGCTTTTGTTTTGCCACCAGGCTGACAACGCCGTTGTTCAGCACCGCTTCAAATATCTGCGAAGTCTTCTTTTTGAGATAACTCGCTGAAATAGTGCTTGAAGATTTGGGTGATCCAGGCGGTGGCACTTCTGTTTCGTCTTCTGGGTTACTGGAAAGAAGGGAACGAACGGAGATTGGGACGCTGTGGGGCACGATAGGTAGACCACGTTCCGCGTCTCCGAGATTCGAATTATCTGATGGTGATTGTTCGATGTCGATCTCCCCTGGCGTTGGTGAATCAGTGCTCCGAGGTTCAAAGCTGGCGCGCATAGTGAGGTCGACTAGGTGCGAATGGAGTGTCAGTCATTCGTGTATAGAGAACAAAGAATGGCACGAACTCAAGAAATCCGCGATATTGAATCCAGGAGGGCAGGGTTGTCCGATGTTGGTGAAATAATCCTGGCATTTCGCAAACTCGCCCGAATAGACCGATTTACCAGCGGCGAGGACGAGAAGTTGGTCGAAGAGTGCGACGATATTGCTCCTAGGTTGATGGATGGTGAACACCACAGTGCGGTTATAGTTCCGAGCCAGCGATACCAAGCTCTCAACGACGTTATACGCATTGTATGCGTCCAAACCACTTGTCGGCTCATCCAGGAAGAGGATCGAAGGAGATGTAACCAGCTCGCAGGCTATTGAGACACGCCGTTTCTCGCCACCAGAAATTGAACGATGACCTGTTGAATATATGCGTTGGTTCCATGGAAAACCAACCTGGAACACGCACCGCTTTCACCAATCCTCATGTCTCTGATACCCAAGATCCCTAACTCATTCATGGTCTCCAGGGTTCTGAACTTCTTCGCTTCGGTACTCATCTCCCTCGGCAACCTCAGCAACGCACTGTATAAAATCGTCTCATACACCGTCAGAGTGCTCATTAGCGTGTCCTCCTGATCAACGAAGCCGATGACGTTCTTGAATTCAGCATCACTGACTTCTCTACCATTAACCAGAGTGGTTCCACTAGAGACGCCTCGCTTTCCCTTTCGTGCGAGGATATCAAGGAATGTCGATTTACCAGCCCCAGAAGCGCCCATGATAGCCATGACTTGCCCAGGCTTAACGCATCCCGAGATGTTGTCCAGAATGCGGCGGTTGCCCAGGGTGTAAGTGATTCCGGAAAAGTAGAGCGAAGCAGGAACGTGGTCCGTCATTAGTTTCGCAGCCTCGTTGGCTGGGAGGCGGATTTGCCCAAAGTCTCCGCCTTTGCGCGTTCGCCCGACATACCACAGGACTGATAGCAAATTAAGTCCGCGGAAACCAGAGAGTTGTCAACATACGCACTCAAGAATGAAAATAGGACCATCAAGATGGCGCTTCCAGCACTGAGTGCAACCCAGAGCGTGTTATCCGGTTTCGGTGGTTGCTATGAAAAATAGTTATGAAATTTTAGAACGTCGGCAAACTAGAAAGCACATACCACATAACCTGGTACCTGCGAGTAATGCAGACATTCACCTCCCCCGCATTGTAGTGAAATATATGCATCTCCGAAAATTTGATCAATCAAGTCATTCATCGCCGGCTCCTCGAATCGACACCCGTTCCCAGACTTGCAGCTGAAAGAGGCGGGCCCTTTGATTTCCTCCTTCAAGAAGTCCGAAATATCTGGAGGGGAAAAGATACCATGGTTACACGCTCCGTACTTTCGCCGATAAGAGTACCTACCTATGCTTCCGTCCTCGCCGCAGATAAACCTGCCTGGAACACATCTGCACTTGATCTTCTCGCAGTTGTATGTGGTGGTGTTGGATTTGTAACCCGGCTGCGTTGCCGAAGAGCATTCGTCTAAAGCACAGTAGAATGACTCAACCTGCGCGGTCCAAAATTGAAAGGCGCATGTGTGGTCGAGGCCATTGCAACTGAAAGTGACCTGTGGCGGCCGGCCGGGTAACATGTCGATAATCTTGCGATCTGAAGTAGGGCTTAGAAAGGCCAAAGGCCAAGGGAAGGAGGACGTACTGGTGACATCGCACATTTGGTGATTGTTGAATACCGTCTCGCCGTCCTTGTAACATGTCATATTGGCAACCTCTTCATCATCTCCTCCATTTATCACTCCTCCCATCAGAGGGAATCCCACGCAGGCATCGTCTGTCTTGCAAACTACAGGGTCGTCAGCAACGCGGCTTTGCTCGTTACAGCGGTGATTAACCAACCATTGCAATTGATACCCCCCCATCCATCCTTGCAATCACATGGAGAATTGTCGTCACTTCGTGGCCGACGCTGCTCTCCATCCGCCAGAGAGTCACATTCTAGTTCGAGAAGGTGTTAATCGTTAATCGACGTCAACATTCTTGACCAAATCCATACGAGGTGTCAAACAATCGATTCCAGCCCATCCAGGAGGGCACTTGCACTGCCCATCGTATTGGTTGCATTCCGCATATTGCCCACATGTGAAAACTGGGAGCATGCAGTTGAAACACGGCGGGCATTTCGCTGCGTCAAGGTTAGAATATATCGCCTTGAATGCAACTCAAGACTTACGTGGTGGAATGATATCTGAGAGAACATTATCGTTCTGAACTTGGAAGTCAGTGTTCACGAATAACTTGATCAATAGTGTTAGGACGAACGTGCGCTACATAACTCTGGTTCGAAGATGTCTGGTGCGATGACGTGTTCCGCCTCGCTATCGAGATTGGCGACAGGAAGAGCAGGAGCAGAGAAATGGGCAGCATTGAGAACGGTGTTGAGGGTCGCGCTGCCCTACCCATGGCTGCGGAGGAGATGAACACGAACAGCACAGACGACTTGGCATGACCACCAGCGTGACCGGCTACAGCTGCCGAAGCGCATGTAGTCACACGTGACGATGCCTGCTTTGGTTGTCTTCATCGAAGTTGTTCACCCATTTCTCGATTCAGTGCCCTCTAGCGTTGTGATGTCAACAGCGCACGCATACCGATTTCACTCAATATACACTACTTGGCCTCCAAGATTCGATGAGAAACCGAAAGGTTTTTGGATCTTACCTCTGGACAGTGGAGTTGCTGAAATTGGAGGCCTTTAGTGTTGCTCTCGTCGACATAGATAAACCTCTCTATTTCACTGGCACCGCCCCACTGTATGGGAACGCGTCTGCATTCTTTTATCGAGTTGGGGACGAGGCATCTGGTAGTTTCCTGCTCGATTTATTGTCCACTGGTTCTTATTCCATGAACAACTTTCTTACCTGAAACGAACAGCTTTTTGTGCTTGCCAACTATGGCGTTAGCCAACAAGATGTATTTGACGGGTCGCACAGAAAGGAGGGCAAGATGGAGCCATGCATCCTTGTGAAACACTCCAACCATTCGATCAGTGGAATATACGGGTTGCGTTTGTTTCTTCGTCGCTTGCGCTAATTTATTCATTTATATTTTCTAGGTCCTGGATCGTTCGTTGAATGCCCGTGCCGATACCCCACGGGCGCATGCTCGAATCGTAGGTCGTCATCCTTCCGAAACAGCACGAAGACGTCTGCCTCTGAATCACCTCATGTATCTGTACTTTGGGCCAACCCCTCGATCTAGCAGAGTATAGGTTAAAGTAGTAGAAGTAGAACTGGGAAGTGGAACTTGGTTGGCACGTCAGTGGAATTCGGGAAACTTCCGAGAGCTTCCGAGTTCCAGCCTCCATGCGCCCTTGCATCCTGCCGCCCGCCCCTCCGCCCTCTTCCTTGCCAGTCCATTGTTCCAAGATCACGTTCATCACTATTTTATTTATTTGGAAAATGTGCCCCTGGCCCTTCAACCCATCAACTCCAAATTGGCTCCAGTCACCGCCCAGGGGGCTCAGTTCTCCAATTTCCTACTGTGACCAGTACAGCACCATCTGTCTCTCCAGCACGAAATCCTGACAATTCAATGACCCTGAGTGCAGAATTAGACCCCACACATTTAATAAATAATCCGTATGACCTAGATTTCGATTTAACACCTTATATGTAGTTCTATTATTTAGAGCACCTCATGTTTCTGCCGACAAATAGTCAATTTTACTGTGTTTTAACTGTTCTACCGGTCTCCATCACTTTGAACTCATGATTTATGCTATTTTGGGAGAGAAATGACTGTCACTGCAGCTTGGGCATTGACCGTTGGGCGACAAGGCCGGCAACAGCCCCGAGCCAGCGGTCCCGTGGCCAGGCGGGATGGCGGGAAAAAGCGCACACAGTGGAACTCGGATATTTGCCGCCGAGTTCCACTTCCACTTCCCAGTTCCACTTCTACAACTTTAACCGTGACTCATCTAGCAGGCGTTTTGCATCACAAATCAGTCATGGTTTCTGGTGGTTGGCGTCATTTTAAACAAGGGTTATATATAAAGTTTGAGAAGTGGAGGCTCCGTGTCTCTCAAACTCAACTACGTATCGAATTGAAATCCAAGACACCTTGATATACAGACCATACAGCACGATTTACGCTATGACTCCAACTATTCCTCCAGAAATTTGGCTGAGGACGGCACAGTTCATCCCGTCGAGCACCCTCCGAAACCTCTACTCCGTAAATCCAGTATTCCTAGA